>Ga0315914_1001348_pt1 | contig 36333 bp, 17 predicted proteins | sample MpolenodulesMG_FD_203920 | JGI IMG/M metagenome (GOLD analysis project Ga0315914, IMG submission 203920) | Medicago polymorpha root nodule microbial communities from Los Angeles, California, United States - elongated nodules | ecosystem: Host-associated > Plants > Roots > Nodule | place: USA...
TCATTTCAGAAACATTATTATTAGATATTATGCTATTCTAGGGAGAGAAAAACATGGGAAAATTCAGAGAGACCTTTAAGGAGCAAGGGGCACAAGGATTGAAGCTATTCACAAGATCATTGAGACATCATGGCTTGATTCCATTTCATCTCTTCTTTTCTCCCTGTAAGGTTACCATGACAATGAGTAGCTAGACTCTTTTTTGCTGGGATTAAATGTAATCAACTCTACTAGTATGTATTCCCTTTGATTATGATGTTGTTTGATTTTAATTATTTCATGATGTTGAGGTTATTCTTGTTTTTCATGCTTTTAATATCATGAATTTGATTTGTAGTGAAAAATACCTTTTGAATCTAGGTTAGAATAATCTTTTATCAAAGCTTTTGTTCTAGACATGGAATTTAGGTTTGGATAATCACTTTGAATATTGGAACCCAAAGCTTTTGTATCGTTTAATAGCTTGGGAAATCAGCTATACAACGATACAATCGACTATTAGATCGTTTAATAGTTTGGGAAATCGACGATTAAACGACCCAATAGAAATCACGACATCATTTAGACACGAATGATGTTGCCGAGCAATATGTGATAATATCAATTGATAATTAGAATCCGCAACACTAATCCGAGAATATGTATAAGTAGGTTGATGAAGTTTAATCCCAGCATAATCATTTCCCTATTAACTCTCAAACCATTTATAATTTCGTAGCTTTATGGCTTATGAAACAAAATATTGTGAAACCTTAGCTCAGAACAACATCGATTGTCGAACGGCTTAGAATATCGCACCAGTCCCTGTGGAGACCATAACAAAAATACTTACTTTTGATACTACATCAAAATGGCGTCATTGTCGGGGACTGGCGTTTAGATATTTTAAGCATCGCGACAATTTGTATTGTTTTGAGTATCTGTATATATTTTTCTCTATTGTATAGTTGTTTGCACTAACCCCTATTTGGTATACAAAGAAAAAATTTCTTGTTAGTTATATCCGTTTCAGATTCTCCATATAAACAAAATCATGGTTGATCATGGTTGTTTCAACTTCTACACTACATTTGAGTATGAACCATATCAACAATATCAACAACATCCTTATGAAGATGAACAAATATCAAATATGGAAATCCTTTTGAATATGTCCATATAACAATCCATGATAAACATGCAGAATACCAACCAAAGATTGATGAGTTTATCATTTCAGTTGGAGAGGATGCAAGCACAAATCATGGATATTCAAGCCAACAATCAATCCACTCACGGAGAACAAGAAAATATTCCAACTAGGGATGAGAAAGTCGGTGAGATTGTTGAAGAAGATGTTGATGAAACTGAGGAAGAAATCAAGTTAGAAGGATGTGGTATAATGAACATGGTGGAAGAAATAGAGATGCCACACGAAGTAGAATTTCCTCAAGAACAGTCATATACTGTGGAGGCCAAAACTATTGATGATGAAGAAGTAACGATAGTGGCAGAAAAACAAGAATGGTTACTTAGCAAGGAAAAATCATATATGAACAAAAGGGGAAGAAAGTGAGCAAGGCAGAAGTTGACCGTGTAATAGATGAAATATGTGCCTTGTTCAGCAAACAAAAGTTAGGGAGAATATGGACTCCACATCAGCTCTACTTCAAGTTCACGGAATTCCTCCCAAAGCAAAGGAGTACAAAGAAGGATGTGTTGTCCGTCTCATTTCAGCCACCCTAACGAAACAGGCGTCGAGCTAACGACGTTAAACAAGCGCTAGTTGAGAGGCAACCCAACTTTGTAAGTTTTTATGCTTTATTTATGCATTTTGGGATTTTAGATTAAGTCAATGGTAAGCCTTTTTGCACTGTGGTCATTTTCTGTAAATTGATAAGCTCGCTAAGCGAGAATTCTGTTTTTGGGCAGTCTTCTGTTTTTGAGCCAAAGTCAGTGAATCAACATCAGGTGCATGGTTATGATAGATATTGTTTGAATTGCTCAAAGGCAAGGTACAAGTTTCTTGTTTTTCTAGGTGTTTACTTGAATATGAAACGAGTACTTTGCACAAATTTTATTTCATCTAGTTCTCCGCAATAACATCTTTGTTTGTGAACCACTTATAACTAACCTAAATGTGAGGATACCTCAATGTGCTTAACTTATATGCAGGAGATTGACATTTCATTGTTTAACTCATTCACTTTATGTCAAATCTAATAATTGTTTTAAATTGTGCGAAAGCATGGAAAGGATCAAGGCACATTTTCGTTATTGAGTGAAATACTTGACCATATATAGCCTACCCAGTGAGAAGAGCGAGTACTTGATAACCCCATCTGAGCCAAATGGATCAGAGTCCATAATGTTGAACTGTCAAATTCATAAGCAAAAATTAAAAGTGCATAGTGAATTTGCCCTAAATTTTCAAATCCAGTTCATCATTGATTCATTATTGGACTCTAATAATTTTGTCATTGTTGAACCCTAAACTCTTAAGATGTTTATTGGCCCTTGTCTTAGGATAGGGGAACATTCAAATTAGGGTTATGTTTTGTTCAAGTTGGGGAGAAAAGGGAGGTTAACTTAATTGTCAAGTAATGGTGAAATCGAATTTTTGATCAAGACAACAGTGTTGTGTAAATACAAAAAAAAACAAAAACAAAATGTGTACATGAAAAAGAAAAGAAAAAGAGAAAAAGAAGAAAAGAAAGAAAAGTCAAAAATAGAATAAGTTGTCGAGATTGAGGTGTAGATTGTTTACCACCAAGGGTTTGTTTAGAATTTAAGGGGAATGTTGTAAAGTTATCTTTTGAATGTAAATAGAAAGAATGTTCCTCTAAGCTTGACCATTTGAATTCAAATATCCCACAAATGTCCTTTCTTTTGTAGCCGAGCCAAGTTACAACCCTAAAAGACCTTTTGATCCATGTTTACGCTTTTTGAAATAATATTTGGATGAACACATAACTTGATCTGAATGTTAACTTGATTGCCGAATGCGTGTTTCATAACCCTCACTCATTGATTTCACTTTGTTTATCTACTTACAAAGAAGTGTGTTAGGTGTGGTTCATGAATAAGTGTGTTATTGACTTGAACTGTGTGACATGAACTTTGTGCATAGGACTCATTTCATATATGCAGTAGATTTCTAGATTAGTTGGAAACTTCAGACTTACCCGTGCATCCACTTTGAATCATGCATCTGAACAAATCATGTTTTTCAAAACCTTTGCTCCTTATGTCTTGTGATTAACTTTGTTCTCTTTTGAGTATTTTGTTTGAGGACAAACAAAGAGTTAAGTTGGAGAGAGTTTGATAAGTGCTAGAAAGTGTTAAACTCATGATGTATATTAAGCATTTTTTATTACTTGTTTCACAAGTTATTTGAGGAAAAGCCATGAAAAAGTAAGAAAATGTCTCATTATGCTTTTTATGTCTTACTTAACTCAATTGTGCAGGAAAATAGTGATCAAGACATGAACCAATGAAAAAAAAAAACAAAAAGAGGAGCAAAAGGATTTGTCGCCCGAGCAACAAAATTCTGCCTGGCAAGATATCGCCCGAGCAACAAATGTCGCCATGGCGGGAATGGAGAAACAGAGAGCATGTTTTTGGCCATCAAAGTTCACCAGAGCGACAAATGTCGCCATTGCGAGAATTTTCTGCCTGACGAGATATGGCGGTTTAGAGCAAGTGGATGATGACGTGGCAGAAACCCACTGGCAAAGAAAGGTCCTGTCGCCATAGCGACAAAATCCTGTCTGGCAAGAAAGTAAAATTCTATAGAAGTATAAAAGCTTCTTCTTCTCATTTCAGAAACATTATTATTAGATATTATGCTATTCTAGGGAGAGAAAAACAGGGGAAAATTCAGAGACACCCTTAAGGAGCAAGGGGCACAAGGATTGAAGGGATTCACAAGATCATTGAGACATCATGGCTTGATTCCATTCCATCTCTTCTTTTCTCCTTGTAAAGTTACCATGACAATGAGTATCTAGACTCTTTTTTGTTGCGATTAAATGTAATCAACTATACTAGTATGTATTCCCTTTGATTATGATGTTGTTTGATTTTAATTATCTCATGATGTTGCGGTTATTCATGTTTTACATTCTTTTAATCTTATGAATTTGATTTGTATTGAAAAATACCTTTTGAATCTAGGTTAGAATAATCTTCTATCAAAGCTTTTGTTCTAGACATCGAATTTAGGTTTTGATAATCACTTTGAATATTTGAACCCAAAGCTTTTGTATCGTTCAATAGCTTGAGAAATCAGCTATACAACGATACAATCAACTATCAGATCGTTTAATAGTTTGGGAAATCGACGATTGAACGACCCAATAGAAATCACGACGTCATTTGGACAGATTGATGTTGTCGAGCAATATGTGATAATATCAATTGATAATTAGAATCTGCAACACTAATCCGAGAATACGTATAAGTAGGTTGATGACGTTTAATCCCAGCATAATCATTTCCCTGTTAACTCTCAAACCTTTTATAATTTCGTAGTTTTATAGCTTTTGAAACAAAAAATTGTGAAACCTTAGCTCAGAACATCGATTGTTGAACGGCTTAGAATATCGCACCAGTCCCTGTGGAGACGATAACAAAAATACTTACTTTTGATACTACACCAGTGTTCAATTTATTTTTTTAGATTTTGAATTTTTTTTAAAACCTATAAACATATATGCAATACTCTTAGAAAATTGTGTCAACGCGTGTAAATAATGAAAGGTCTTTTTTTAATAGATATCTTCAGCTTTTATATTGTATCAAACTCGACAAACTATGTTTATCGTTTACAATGACACTAACAAATATATAAAATTAATTCTTATCTTTTTCTAATGACATTAACAATATATAACATTAATTTAAAAAATAGTTTGAAAGTATAAATGAAAGAATGAAAAAATTACTTCAAAATCTCTTATTTTCATTTTTGTATAGTAAATAATATAATAGATGAGCAAACTTTGAAAAATGAAAGAGATCACTTTGAATATATTTATACTATATATAAATGATATATGAGATTTTAGGCTGATTTTTTCATCTACTTAAATAAACTTGTCTATAATATTGTTTATCGTTGATATCATTAAAAAAATATAGAAATTTATATTATACTTTTTATATTATTGTTGTCATTGAAATAAATATACATGGTTTATAATTTTGTAATAGATAAACATCTCTTTAAATTAATTTTTTTTATCAAAAACATCTCTTTATACTTTTTAAAAAAGAGAGGAAACATCTCTTTATCTATACTATATATCTATACTTCTATACTATATATAAAGAAAACTACCACTTTCAACATACTTTTGGGTTGGACTTTTCTTTTCAAAAATACGCTTAATTTTAAATACAAATAACACATGTAACAAATAAATAAGTATAAATTTAATTTAAGGAGAAAACTTACACACCGTTCCTTATAAACTATTCATACTGTTAGTCAATTATAAAATAACACGTGGATTAATAATCCATGTTACTAATCGTCTCCGTTAACCTTCTTTTACCTCCGTTAATCACAAATCAAACTCACAAAAAACTAACACAAAACAAAAACTCATGTTACTTTTTTATCAGCCGCTTTTATGTTGTACATCTGTGTTATTCTCCTCAATACATCCGACAAAGATTGGCAAGTATTTTCATATCTCTTAGACAAAAAACAGTATTTCCATATTATTTTATTTTATTAATATAAGTTACTTTTTATTACTCTTTGATCAATTGTAACAAATGTGAGAAAAAAATAATGTTAAAGATTGAACTTTAAATCCTCTAAAAAAAGATTAGTAACAAGCGTGAGCGAAAAATAATGTTAAAGATTGGATTTTAAATTCTCTAAAAAAAAAAAGATTAGTAACAAACTTGAGCAAAAAATAATGTTAAAGATTGAACTTTAAATTCTCTAAAAAAAAGATTAGTAACAAACCTGAGCAAAAAATAATGTTAAAGATTGGACTTTAATCCTCTAAAAAAAGATTGGTAACAAACTTGAGCAAAAAATATTGTTAAAGATTGGACTTTAAATCATCTAAAAAAAAGATTATGATTCAAAATATTTTAGAAAAAGATTTGTTAGCACTATATTAAACATAAATATTAATAAGTAGGATTCTCAGAGTTCATAGTTTGTTCTCACATTGTTTAGTTTTTCTCAACCTCTCTCATCCCTCTGCATCAGAATTCAGAATTAAGTGCAAGTTTTTTTCTTTTTCTTTCATGTTTTTTTTGGTAGATAGACGAAATGACAAAGTCATTATAAACTCACAGTGGAGGTATCGAGATTCAAACCCCGGTTATGGCCTCCAATCTATCAATTTCGGCATTTTACCGGTTGAGTTAGGACTTCAGATTCTTTTTCTTTCATGTTACTACTAGGAAAAGAGTGTAACAAGAGTTATACAAATAAATAAACATAATAAAATAGTCACATAAAAAAAATAACTGTAACCAAAAAAAAAACATTGACGCCATAAAAAAGAGGAAAAGAGTGTACGTTTTCTGCTGCTTAGAGCCGAGTGTCACTGTAGTTTCCCTCTCACCCACCGGCCACCACCATTTCCGCCGTCACCGTTGTTTCTATGGCGCTAACGTCAATGTCATCGATCATTAAAACCCTCATCGGCGGTTGTTTCTATGGCGGCACCGCCGACCACCACAACAACCACTTCCAGGAACTCAAATTCAACGACACCAAAACGTCTTCGTCAAGGTTACAATTCTTCGTTCGCATGATGTGGAACTGTAAAACCATAGTTATCCATGCTTCAAGAGAAGACACAGTGGAATCTATTCTCCAACAAATTTCAACCAAAACCAAAATTCCTATTGAATATCAACGATTGATCTACAATGGAAAACAGCTTCAGCAACAACGGAGTCTCGGCGAATGCGGCATCGAAAACGACGCCAATCTTCAATTGGTTGGTCAATTGAAGAGTATAGGGCGTTCTGTAGTGTGGAAAACTACAGATGATATTGTTTCAATGATTCTCAAACTCTGTAGAGGTGAATCAGTGATTGGTGCTTCCGTAATTTTTTGTAAACACTTTACAAAGTATATGCATAATTCCTTCCATGTTATCAAGATTATGAAAATTCCCTCTCTGTTGGTAGCTCTTTATAAGTCTCCTTACGCAAGTAATGCGAGCATTGCTGATTCGTCTATTAGGAATTTCGTGAAAGTTTGTTTAGAATTGAAGTGCAAAACGTTGCAGGGGGCTTACCTTGAAGTGTTATTAGAGTTTTGTGAATTGCTTAGAGGTGTAGGGTGTAAGTGTGATGATCCTTTGTATGTTTGTTGTCGGGATGGTTTTGCGGAATTGTTGATTCTTGTTGGTGGTGTTCCAATTACAAATCTTAAAATGAAGGTTTTGCTTCGGGGTGTTATTGACTGTATCCGCGAGATCGTAGATGAGTTGTTGAGGTTTTTGGATTTGAGTATGAATTGTCCCACTAAAATGGGGCCTTCGTACAAAGTTGTTTTGGATTTTGTTAAATTCTGTTGCGCTTTGAGGATGGGATTCGCCAAGGAGCAAGCAACATCCGATGAATCTTTGAATTGTGATATTTGCTATGAGGACGATCCCTTGTTTTCAGGAGTACCTGATCAACTTCATATTGTATTTATTAAGTTATTGAGCAAAATGGATGAGTGCCTTCAGGTCATGGAAGATTGCTTGGTTAACAAGAAACGTGGAAATGGGGAATGGGATGTTATCCATAATTGTTATCTTATTATTCTTAAGGAATTGTTTCACATCTCCAAGTTCTACAGCGGTGCACAAGAACAGTTTTGGGGACTTTTCTTGCATCGAAAAAATGTGCTACCTCATATAATTGTTCGATACGTGAAGGAAACTGATGATCATCGGTGGCTTCTTGAGAACAGAATTGTGACCGATTTTGAATCCAGGAGGCATTTGGCGATGATGCTATTCCCTGACTTAAAAGATAAGATATTGGGATATGAGATGCTTATTGACAGGTCTCAGGTTTTGGCTGAATCTTTTGAGTACATATCACGAGCTATGCCTAGATCACTGCAGGGTGATCTATTTATGGCATTCAAGAATGAGAAAGCTACAGGACCGGGTGTACTGAGGGAGTGGTTTGTTTTGGTGTGTCAGGAAATATTTAATCCAAAAAATGCTCTTTTTGTGGCATGTCCAAATGACCACAGGAGATTTTTTCCTAATACTGGTGAGATTTGTTTAGATATCTAAATGCGTAATTTTTCTCTTCTGCTTACCATGCTTTCCAAGTTTTTGTCAATGACAAGTACATTGTTCGCGTGTCCTTTCGAAAGAAACATAAATTTGATAAGATTTATAGAATCTTTACAAAATGACATTTCTTAGGATAATAAAATGTTGACCTAGTGTTCAAGGGTGTACATATCTTCTGCAAAATAATTTCACAATTGTGAAGTCCCTACAGAACAAAATGCATGTTCAAAGGTTCAAGACTACTTACTTCGTAAGAAACATCTGACTTTAAAAACCTCAATAGTTTAGTTGATGTTAGCTTATTTATTTCTGTAGCAGTAGCAATGATTCATCTGGGTTGTAGAGGTGCAGGTGCTCCATTAACTTTCAATATTTTTAGAGACTCCTCTTTGTGAAACATCTTTTTTCTTCCTGAATAGAGGGAATGGATTCTCTCCATTGGAAGTCTCTCAATTGTTAAATATAAACCATCAAACATGTGAGAGAGAGCGAAAAAAATTATAAAGAAAAAAGAAGATTTAGTTTGTGGTGGATATGTAACAATTGTGAAAAATTGAAAGAATTTCAATGGAGAGAATCAATTTCCCTGAATAGAATTTCATATCCCAGCTGCCTTCGGTATTTCAACTCACCAAAAACAGGGAGGTTTTCAGATTTTATTAAACATGACAACCATGTAACACAAGTGTTAAAGTGGGACCGTGATGGGCCAGTTCACCTATTAACTCTTGATTGTGTAATACTAATATGTCTGATCATTAGCATTTTGTCACAAAACTTGAGTTCCCATTTGTTAATGTTAGGTACTATGGTTGTTTAGCTATTTTCGTGAATATTGATGTGTTTTACTGTATATTTTTTATCAATAGATATTATTGAACAGCTTTTGTGCAATCATACTTAGTATTACAATTCTTGATAGAACTCATAATTGAGAAGAAAGTACAGAAAAGTGAAATATAAATTATATTGACTATGAGAGAAGTGTTTTACATCAAGTAGCCATTGAGGCTATATTGAAAATTAGACCAACTAATCTAACCAACATGCAACAAACTTTTACATTTCTAATACTTAGTATACTCTCCTTCTACCTGTCTACAGCATCTATGGTAAATGCTCTGCACCTAAAGTACTTCATCTTCTCTGGACGTATTATTGCATTAGCTTTGAAGAAGAAAGTGCACGTGGGTATTGTTTTTGATCGTGTATTTTTCAAGCAATTGGCTGGAAACTATATAATTACTTTAGAAGATATTCGGGATGCAGACCCTATAATGTATAGTAGCTGCAAGCAAATATTGGAGATGGATGCTGATTATATTGATTCAGATGCATTAGGACTGACATTTTCTATAGAGGTAGAGGAATTAGGACACAGGGAAGTGATTGAGCTCTGCCCTGGTGGAGAAAGCCTTGTTGTGGATAGTAAGAACAGGGAGAAGTATGTTCATCTTCTTATACAGAGTCGTTTTGTGACATCCATATCTAAGCAGATATCACATTTTGCCCAAGGTTTTGGTGATATTATATCTGGCTCAAGTCTAGAGTTCTTCCAATTTTTAGACCTTGAAGATTTTGATTGGATGCTGCATGGGAGTGAAAATGACATTTCTGTTGAAGATTGGAAGGCACATACCAAGTATCGTGGCTATAAAGAGAACGATCGTCAGATATCTTGGTTTTGGGAGGTATGTAGGATACTGATCTTATGGGATCACATTGTCTTTCCCTTCATCTTCACTATTTATTTTTTCCCTCTTTTCTTGCATTTTATGTTGAGTGTAAATTTATTGTATTTATTTTCATATTCAAGAACAAACTAAATTGTGACAAAAAAAAGAGAGAACAAACTACATTAATTTCCCCCTATTTAAATAGTTCATAGGCAGGACGCAGGAGTAGCTTTATTGGGCAACACATGGTTATCTCTAAGGTTGTCCCTGCTGTGTTCCATGCCCTCTAATCTTGATTAGTTGTAAATTTTACCAATTTCCATGACGGAATTGTTTGCCTTGTTTCAAATTGAAACCACTTATAGAATTTACTCTTCTCCTTATTTCCTGGTCATAAGTCATGTTAGAATTCTATTCTGTGCTTGTGTAAATTATTTGTATTTTCTAGCCGTGTTAGGTTCGAGTTTTGATTTGCTCTACATTTTGTATAAATGCCTCCCTTAGTTCATTTATGCTTCCAAATAGTAACATGATTTTGTTACTGATGCATGAAATCATAATTATAAATACTTTGTGGTCGGAATACCATAGTGCAGCCATATTTACCTTTGCAGAATCTAGTTAAAACCAGTGTTATAATGAATTCGAAAATCCTAGAATGTGAAAGTTTCAACACTTCCTTTCATCTGCATAGTAAGTTCCTAGTTCCTACGACTTTTTTATATTATTATTATTAAAAAAAAAAGCTTTTGTTATTATTTTAAGAAAAAGCATGCAGTTATTGAAGTCTTTGAAATAATTCTTTCTGGAATGGTTTTAAAATAACTTACCATGTAAATTTGCAAGGAGATGCTGCTCAGTGTTTAATTTGTTTATATTATATTTTATCCAAAAAAACTTGGCAGATCGTTGGAAGAATGTCGGCGGAGCAAAAGAAGGTTCTTCTGTTCTTTTGGACATCTGTGAAACATTTACCAGTTGAAGGTTTCCGGGGCTTGAATTCCCGTCTGTTAATTTGCAAATCCAGTCAACCTGATAATCACCTGCCGTCGTCTCACACATGTTTTTACAAGCTGTCCTTTCCTGCGTATTCTTCTATGGCTATCATGCAAGATCGCCTTGGAATCATCACTCAAGAACACATCAGCTGCAGTTTTGGTACTCGGTAACAGTGAATAGAATACAGCTGCAATTTGGTTAGAAGGCGTTTTGAATCTTTTGATTGCACATAGAAATACCATAGCCACCTTTGTACATTTGGATAGGAATGTTCCTTTTTTTTTTGTCGAAATGATAACCTGAGAATGCTTTCTAGTTCTGTTTTTTGAAGGAAAGAATTTTTTTCTGTTGACAATGTTAAGATAGCAAGTGCAATTCTTCTTCACTTTATGATTTCTGGAGTGATGTTAACTTATGTTCTTCACGCTTTTAAATCTGAAGTTGGTCTAGTGGATTATTTTATCAGCGTATCTGGCTTGTTTCATGCTTCAATGGTTTTGACTTTTGGGGTTGCATATTTTCAGTGAAGAAAATCAATGCCAATTTTCAACTTATAAATATTTTCTACTTAAAAACGTTACACCACATGCATTGTTAATACTTAACACCTTAATATGTTTCCACATAGTACTACTCCCTCCGTCTTACAATAGATGTCTTATTTGAGTTTTATTTATTAAAGAAAAATTAATAGTGTTGATTTTAATGTAAAATGTATATCATCTACTAAAACACTCTTGTTAATTATAGTTAGTGAAATGGTTATAGATGATTGAAATGCAATAAAGAAAGGGCATGTTAGTGGAAAAAGTAATAAATGATGTATTGATATTGCAATATGGACAAATAATTTGTGACAAAAAAATTAGGAAAGACGACATCTATTGTGAGACGTAGGGAGTAAATTAGTTTTACTAATCCTTTTTTTTTTCTTTTGTTCCAAGTAAAAACATAAAATGATAAACTGTTTGGACACTCACAAAAGTACTTAAACAATAAATTAAATATCATTTATTCAAATCTAGAGAAACACAGTTTAAATAGTACTTACAAAAAAAATTATATTTATCTTCTTTTAAAAACAAAATATACATAAGGCACATATTTTTACCACTAAATCAAATTCTTGAAATGATCAATCAGCTTTAAATTTTCAAGAAACACTCAAACAGGTAAGTGAGATTATGAAAGAATTTTAATGATCCCTAACTCTATTAAAATATTAAGTTGAACCATTTTTTTTTAAAGAAACGAACCTTGTATTTAACCACTTACTACTAGCTATGTGATATGACTTTAAATTTTAACCACTTACAATCAATTTCATCTCTATATTTAATCACTTATTATCAGGTTGGTCCTAACATTACTATTGAAGAACTAATATGAGTAAATTTTGATTGAATCGGAGACCTCTTCAAAATATTTATAATCTCAAGGACTTATTTAAGAGAATGCTAGAGACGGATTTGGTATTTTATACCACGTGTGGTAGCCTTAACTTATATATTTAAATAACAAAAAGACGAGCATATTCCATTGCGTTTAATTATATATATAAAAGATACCAATATCTACATATACTATGATCAAATAGTTTTAGTAAATTAGATTAAAATAATCTCTTTTTATAGTGTCCAATGTTGTTTCTATTATAGTCGCGTGATTTATATTTTAATGTGATTTAGCTATTTTGTTTTTAATTAAGAATTTAAATATTATAATAAAAATGATAAAATAGTAAATTTAATTGGTTTAAATCTATACCTGTATATAAATGAGATAATCAAGTGATTGAATTAAAGTGGATGAGTTCTACCAAAGGACAAATCAATCTCGAGAATCCAAGTTTGATTATTGGATGAGACAATTCTAGGCATATTTTACTTACCTCCAGATTACTAGGGTCCCATTTGCCTCGAAACCGGAGTGTTAGCACCAATAAAATACTCCCTCTGTCCCTATATATAGACACCATTTGCCTCTAATAAAAGAGTGCTTATATTTAGGGACGGAGGGAGTATATAAATGGGATACATGGTTTTGAAGCGGCTTTTCATTAGCACTTTTGTGTTAATGAAATTTCAATTAATAACTAAAAAAATTAAATCTCAGTAAATTAAAATAAGAGTAAATTACACTCCCCTCCCCTAAAAGATGTTTGAATTACACTCTCATCCCCTCTTTTGTTAAAATATACACTCCCCTCCTTTGAAAAATAAAATTTATACTCTCCTCCCTTATAAGATACTTGAATTACAACCCTCTCCCTTAGTAATTAAATATGGACTACACTTTAATCTATTTTAGAATAAATAAATATTTTAATAATTTATATTGATTTTGAATCACCATTTAAAAAATATAAATTCATTTCTTTATAATCTAAATGCCAATGACAATTAAATTTGAATATTTTTTTTTATTAATTTTATAATTTAGAGTATTAAATTCACTATTAAATAACCATAGTTAATCGACTTTAGTAATTTTTCACATATTTTAATTTTATTTTGGGTTGTTTCATATTTTATAATAAGGTTTAAAACTATATGTTAATGAAATTGTAAATAAAAAATAGAGAAAGATATGTATTGAAAATTTGATTATATTAAAATGAACCCGCAATGTTTTTTTTTCTCTTTAAAGCGTGTTAGATTATTTTTGTGCTAGTTTATTAGAAATAAAACAAAATATTGAGGGACTAAAGCGTAGATTTTAACTTAAAAGGGGATGAGTATGTAATTCAAGCTTCTCTCAAGGGAGGGGAGTGAAATATTTTCTAATATGTTTTGAATCAGAGGGGGAGGGGATTGTATATTTTAACATAAGAGGGGAGGAGAGTGTAATTCAAGCATCTTTGAGGGGAGGGGAGTGTAATTTACCCTTAAAATAAAAACAAAAGAGTTTATTTTAATCTTATTTGTCAAAAATATATATCTATACTATATATAAGAAAATAACATGTTTCGGCTCTTTTTTGCTGACTTTTTCTCTTTTCAAAATTACTCTCAACTTTCAATACAAATAACATATTATAAGTTTTTATTCAGTTTTTTTCTTTATGCTATTTAATTTTACTGTCGTATGTAAGATTTGTCTCCTCTGAAACATAACCCTAATAGATAGGCACTTAGGGAAGTGGCATACCTAATATTGATGTATATACGACTTAATCAGGGTGTAACTAATTAGTAACTAGGGAAACAAGCCATAGAGAGAACCCTGAGATAAAGGTACTTAGGGAGGTGACATACCTAATATTGGTGTAAACCTACTCCAATCAGGAAGTAACTAGTTAGTAATTATGGAAACATGTGATTTCAAGACTTAAATTAGCCCAATAACTTCAGTCTCCTCGAATCTTGGTAAGGTAGACGCTGATAGATTTGCCCGTTTGTTGAACTATCGAGATGGAGAGTGTGTTATGTGTTTCTAAGATTCAATAGACGAGGGAACCTTTAGGATACTTTGAATTTAGGAACCTTATCATCTGTCATTGTTTCAAATACCTTTGAGAAAGTAAGAACCTACACGAAACCTTCGCGCGTAAGTGTATCTCTCTATAGGACTGACAACCCTAAACACTTAAACACGTATGAACTCCAGTGTAATGGTTGCAACTGACAGCTAGAGGGGAATGAACCCATATCTCTGAGAGAGTAAGACCCCACATGTATCTACCTGTGTGATCAGTAGGTGTAACTCGACAACTGATATGTAGTAAAACCCCATAAACTTATCACTTAGATAGATAACGATTAATAGCATGAATAAGACTTGACTATTACGTAATTCCAACAATTAAATAAGGGGATTTGAAAAATCCTAACCGACGCTAATATTTTGCAATCAAACTGGTAAATTTTGCTCTGTTGCAAACAAATTAAATTGAAAAACTATAAACCCTTATCTTTTATTTATTTTATTGTTCTCAAATAAATAGAGTGAATTATTTTGTTGAAATGACAATCCACGTGAATACGATATCTACTTATCACTTTACTACTTGGTAAACAATTCGATACACTTGCCTAAATCCGACTATCAACCTTAAAAACTAAATAAAAAACCATCAAACTAAACACTTCATATTGCTTAAATGTATTTTTTGTATTGAATTGAATGTGGAGGTATATATAATTTAAAAGATGGGTGGTGATCGGAGAGAAGGTGTTCAAACATACAATGGTATGTACATCTTCCCTCTCATCGTCACTCACTCCTCTTAAAAACTAAAAAAAAGCCATAAATATGTGCCAAATTTGAATGATCGTGTGTTGTTTTTAGCCTTTTCCCTTTTATCACCTTTCCTTTTATCATTTTCATTCACTCATTTATGGTTTTTCTACATGCATTGTTTGATCATTTGATGTTGCAGCATATTCAGATGAAATGTGGTGCTCTGAAGAAACAAGATTGCAACGGCAGCTAACTGCCGCTCGAATTGAAACCGGCGGTAGCTAACTACCGAGGAAAAGAATCCGGCGGTAGTTAACTGCCGACGATGTTAAAGTTGACAATAAGTACTAGTATCTTTCATTGCATGACACTTTTTCATCACTCAAGTCACGTCACCGATAACTTAGCTTCACTCTCACTCACCGCTGTCTGTCTACGCCCTCCCCGTTGCCGGCGGCGAGGGCTAACGTCAATGTCATCAATTACTAAAACTATCACTGGCGGTTGTTTCCACCAACCGAGCATCAATGACGCCACCGCCGACCACCACAACAACCATTCCCCGGAGCTCAAATTCAACGACACCAAAACGACGTCGTCACAGTTGCAATTCTTCGTTCGCATGATGTGGAAATGTAACACCATAGTCATCCACGCTTCAAGAGAAGACACGGTGGAATCTATTCTCCAACAAATTTCATCCAAAACCAAAATTCCTATTGAATATCAACGATTGATCTACAATGGAAAACAGCTTCAGCAACAACGGAGTCTCGGCGAATGCGGCATCGAAAACGACGCCAATCTTCAATTGGTTGGTCAATTGAGGAGTATAGGCCGTTCTGTAGTGTGGAATTCTGCAGATGATATTGTTTCAATGATTCTCAACCTCTGTAGAGGCGAAACGCTGAATGGTGCTTCCATGATTATTCATAATCACTTTGCAAAGTATATGAATAATTTTGAATATTTTTATGTTTTCAAGTTAATGAAAATTCCTTCTCTGTTGGTAGCTCTTTATATGTCCCCGTTTGCACGTAACAAGAATATTGCTGATTTCTCTATTGAAAGTTTCATTGAGATTTGTTTAAATTTGAAGTGCAAAAAGTTGCAGGGTTCTTACCTTGAAATATTGTTGGAGTTTTGTGAATTGCTTAGAGGTGTAGGGTGTAAGTGTGATGATCCTGTGTATGTTTCTTGTCGGGATGGTTTTGGAAATTTGCTGACACTCGTTAGTGGTGTCCCCATTAACAATCCTAATATGAAGGTTTTGCTTCGGGGTGTTTTTGACTGTGTTCACGAGATCGCAGATGAGTTGTTGATGTATTTGGATTTCAGTATGAATTGTGACACTGCCGAAGGGCTTTCGTACAAAGTTGTTTTGGATTTTGTTAAATTTTGTGGCCCTTTGAGGATGGAATTCGCCGAGGAGCAAGCAACATCTGATGAATCTTTGAATTGTGGTGTTTGCTATGAGGAGGATTCTTTGTTTTCAGGAGTAGTTGATCAACTTCATATTGTATTTATTAAGTTATTGAGCAAAATGGACGAGTGCCTTCAAGTCATGGAAGATTGCTTGGTTAACAAGGAACAAGGAAAAGGGGATGTTATCCATAATGGTTGCTCTCATTATCTTATAATTCTTAAGGAATTGTGTCACATCTCTAAGTTCTATAGCGGTGCACAAGAAAAGTTTTGGGGACTTTTCTTGCATCGAAAAAATGTGCTACCTCATATGATTGTTCGGCACGTGAAGAAAACCGATGATCATCGATGGCTTCTTGAGAACAAAATTGTGACCGATTTTGAATCCAGGAGGCATTTGGCGTTGATGCTATTCCCTGACTCAAAAGATGAAATATCGGGATATGAGATGCTTATTGACAGGTCTCAGGTTTTGGCTGAATCTTTTGAGTACATGTCTCGAGCTAAGGCTAAATCTCTGCAGGGTGGAATATTTATGGCATTCAAGAATGAGAAAGCTACAGGACCGGGTGTACTAAGGGAGTGGTTTGTTTTGGTGTGTCGGGAAATATTTAATCCAAAAAATGCTCTTTTTGTGGCATGTCCAAATGACCACAGGAGGTTTTTTCCTAATGCTGGTGAGTTTTATCTGGATATCCAAATGCATAATTTTTCTCTTCTGTTTACCTTTCCAAGTATTTTTCGATGACAAGTACATTTTTCCCGTGTCTTTTCAAAAGAAACATAAATTTGATGAGATTTATAGAATATTAGAATGTTTACAAAATGATATTTCTTAGGGTATTAAAATGTTGACCTAATGTTCAAGGGTGTAAAAATTTTCTGCAAAATAATTACTTAATATGTTAAGTCCCAACAAAACAAAATGCAAGTTCAAAGGTTGAACACAACTTACTTCTTAAGTATCGACATGTTTTACCATATATTTATATCAATAGATGTTATGGAACAGCTTCTGTGCAATCATATTTATTAGTATATTCTCCTTCTACTTGTCTGCAGCATCTAAGGTAAATTCTCTGCACCTAAAGTACTTCATCGTCTCTGGACGTATTATTGCATTAGCTTTGAAGAAGAAGGTGCATGTGGGTATTGTTTTTGATCGTGTGTTTTTCAAGCAATTGGCTGGAAACTATATTATTACCTTAGAAGATATTCGAGATGCAGATCCTATAATGTATAGTAGCTGCAAGCAAATATTGGAGATGGATGCTGATTATATTGATTCAGATGCATTAGGACTGACATTTTCTACAGAGGTAGAGGAATTAGGACACAGGGAATTGATTGAGCTCTGCCCTGGTGGAGAAAGCCTTGTTGTGGATAGTAAGAACAGGGAGAAGTATGTTCATCTTCTTATACATAATCGTTTTGTGACATCCATATCTAAGCAGGTATCACATTTTGCCCAAGGTTTTGCTGATATTATATCTTGCTCAAGGCTGGAGTTCTTTCAATTTTTAGACCATGAAGATTTTGATTGGATGCTGCATGGGAGTGAGAATGCCATTTCTGTTGAAGATTGGAAGGCACATACCAATTATCATGGCTATAAAGAGACTGATCATCAGATATCTTGGTTTTGGAAGGTATGTAGGATACTGATCTTATGGAATCACATTGTCTTCACCTTTATCTTCACTGGTTTTTATTTCCCCCCCTTTTCCTGCACTTTCAAATTCTTTGGCGAGTGTAAATTTATTATATTTATTTTCATATTCAAGAACAAACTAAATCAATTTCCCCCTATATAAATATTGTATTGGCAGCCGTGGCTTTATTGGGCAACATGTCTCCTGCTACATAGTGCTCTCTAAGGCTTTCCCTGTGTTCCATTTCCTCTAATTCTGATTACTTGAAAAGTTTCCCCATTTCCATGACGTAATTATGTACCTTGTTTCACATAAACCATTTTTGAAATCCACTTCTCTCCTTACCTGGTCGTCAGTCATGCTAGAGTTATAATCTGTGCTTGTTTACATTATTCCTTTTTTCTAGCCCTATTACTTTAGGTTCAAGATTTGATTTGCTTCTTTGTATAAATGTTTCCCTTTAGTTCATTTATGCCTTCAAATAGTAACAATTTTTTGTTACTGATGCATGAAATCACAATTTTAATACTCTGTTCATAACAACCAAGTCTTTTCCGACTAAATGTGGTCGGTTAGATGGATCAAATGACACCATAAATATCATGCTCTATTATAAACTGAGTTCAAAGATGGACCATTCAACCCTAAAATACCTTAAGTGCAGCCGTATTTACCATTGCAGAATCTTGTTAAAATCAATGTTATAATGAATTCCAAAATACTAGAATACAGAAGTTTCATTATCTCCATCTTATGTTCACAAGCAATAAACCTGCATAGTAAGAAATTCTTATGACTTTTTATATCATTATTCTTATTATTAAAAGAAATAATTTTTAGTTAGTATGTAAAAGCATGTGGTTATTGAAGCCTTTGAAGTTATGTAATTTTTTAAAATAACTTGAAATTATGTGGTTATTGAAGCATGTGGCTACTCAGTGTTTAATTTTTTTTAACATTATATTCTATTATCAAAAACTTGGCAGATCGTCGGGAGAATGTCAGCAGAGCAAAAGAAAGTTCTTTTGTTCTTTTGGACATCTGTGAAACATTTACCAGTTGAAGGTTTCCGTGGCTTGAGTTCCACTCTATTAATTTCCAAATCCAGCAAACCTGATAATCACTTGCCCTCATCTCACACATGCTTTTACAAGCTGTGCTTTCCCCCATATTCTTCTATGGCTATCATGCAAGATCGCCTTGGAATCATCACTCAAGAGTACATCAGCTGCAGTTTCGGTACTCCCTAACGGTGAATAGAATACACCTGTAATTTGGTTAGAAGTGGTTTTGAATCTTTTTATTGCACATAGAAATACTGGTAGTCACCTTTGTACATTTGGATTGGATTGTTCCATTTTTTTTTTGTCAATATGATAATATGTGAAGGCTTTCTAGTTTTGTTTCTCAAATCGATTCTGGGTGGCAATGCCGTTAATCTTATGTGAAGTGTTTGTATGAGGGGTCAAGAGTCAAGAAAACAGGATTGAAGGAAAGAAGTTTTGATGTTATATTCATTTTCACATACTAACAGTTTTACTGACCCAGTTTTTTGCTTCCGTTTCAACTCTAATGATTTCCAGAACCTCGACCGTATAAAGAACAAATATTTAAGCATATTTTGTTAAGAGGTACGTAGTATACCGATTCATAACCAAATAAATGTGTAAGATGATAAATTGTTGGGACAAAGACGAGAGTATAAAATATAGTAAATATCATTTATTCAAATCTAGAGAAACACAGGAACACACCATGAAAAACTCATGTAACCTCCCCAAGAACCGTTGCACCTTATAGCTGATCACTTCAATACACAACTCATGGAATAGAATTTCACATGTCCACCTTTCAGCATGTATATATATGCTGACATGGAGCAAAGTTCCATACATAACTGATGTAGATAGCTATACCCTCCATATGAATAACCATTTCCAAAGACTTACTATAACAACAATAATAAACTTTAATAAAGGAAAGGAAAGTAAAGAAATAATAATAGAAAACTTTTCAACCTCGACATGCAAAATGGTAGACCCGATCCCAACAACTAGAACCATTAATTTAATCTCTCTTTTTTATCAATTCCATTCACACACCCTCCATTGTTTTAAGCTTCAGATTTCTCAACTGGAACTTCTTCTGCTGCTGGAGCTTCAACTGACTCAACTGGTTTAACATTCTCTTCCTCAGCAGTTACTGCTGCTGGTGCTGCTGTCTCATTTTCAATGGTTGCTACAGGCTCCTCCACTACTGCTGCAGCCTCTTCCTTCACTTCTTCAACCGATTCCGCTGTTTCTTTCGGTGCTTCTAAGTTCTCTTCCTTGGCTTCTTCTGTTACCACTTCCTTGGTCTCAACTTCAACTGGATCTTGTGTTTCTACAGCAGCTGGAGTTTCTTCTGTTGTTGTTTCTGATGGTTGTTCGGTTGTTTCTTCAGTTGGTGCTTCTGTGGCAGGAACTTCAGCTTCTGGTTGTTCTGGAGCAGGAACTTCGGTCGCTGGTTGTTCTGGAATTGTTTCCTCTGTCTTGATCACCTCCGGTGTTGTTTCGGGCACTGTTGTTGGTGGTGGTACTTGTGCAACCTGAAATTACCAGCTTCATTTATAAAAAATCTTGTAGTATACTCACAAATGAAATATCAAAATATCAAATAATCAAAATAACTAAATATCATAATCTGTTAACAATACATTAGGTTAATTAATATTACATTAATAGAACTTTAAAGTAGTGCTAGTTACTTAGTCCCATAAAAACTTAAGTTATTGATCCACAATCTTTGTTTTGTATACAAGAATAAAATAGTGTGTTTGATCTGTGATACTGTGTAGTAAGCAACTATGATCTATTGATCAATATATTTATTTTGTGATGAATATAGTTATAGATACAATTTTGTAGATCGCACGTTAGAGGGAATTAAAGGAAGATCAAATTGATTCGTTAATTGGTCGATAACTAATTACAGCAAACAAAATAAGTATAATTTAAAAAAGTAAATAGTTGTAATATTTTGTTAGTAAGCTTTGATTTTCATCGTGTTGATGTAGGAACTAAATTACACGTAGACTAATGAAAGGAATAAATATATATATACAAATGAAAATTATATCAGTCACAAAGTAACTACGTATCTTATTGAGTTACTTTACCTCAACACTGGCCATTTGGAAAAGAGAGAGGGATTGAAATAAAGTTGAAGGGTGTGTGTGAATGAACAATGAAGGAAGAGAGAAATTAAGAGTGCTAGTGAGTGAGATGAGGAGTGATCAAAGTGAGGGTGGTATATATAGATGCATAAAGTGATGAATAGTGGTAGAAACGTACATGTGTAATGTGGTCTGTGGTATGGTGTGATCACCTGTAAGAATCTTTTCTAAACGAGACTGATGATGTCATTGACATGAATTAAAAGACATATCAATATGTCTAGTTGTCAATGTTTTTTTCCTTTTGTTTATTTTTTTTGTCTAGTTGTCTAGTGGTTAGAGCTTACACAATTAAATTGCGGAGAAGTGGAGTGTCTGAGGTACGATCCCCGGCCCCTGCATATATGCAAATCCCTATCAACTGAGTTAAGTTCACAGAGATTTTCCTTTTGTTTATTTATCCCTGCAGAAAATAATATTAATTATTGTTTCAGTAAATTTTGTTAATTATTTTGATACGTGTATTGTATAATTTAAATGAAGTATAATCACTCATTTTTAATATTCATTAGTTATTTTATAAGTACACCAAAAATATCATTCAATATTTTTGTAAAAAAAAAATATCATTCAATATTATTTGCAAACCTATTAATTCTCAAGCTATTTTACTAAAGATCATCACGCACAAAAAAAATGTTACTATTAATTATGCTTCTTAAAATATGTTGGATGTATGCCTAGTCATATCTCGCAACGTAGATATTTGTTGAGATATTAAAAAATAGTTTGAATAGGGACAAAACTTAGGTACAATTCCTTAGGTGCTTTTTGTATGGTTCTTAACTAAAAATACAACTTTTTTGGAGATAACAAACTTTGAGAGAATTATGGATTTAAGAAAATCAGGATGAATTTAGTTAAGAACCATACGAAAAACAATTATACCTAAGTTTTTTCCTTCGAATATACGTCTAGTGAACTAGTCATATCTCACAACCTAGATAATTATTGAGACATTAAAGAGAGTGGTATGGAAAAATGATACTATGGTGAGGAAAAAGTTGGATGTGTGTATATTTTTTGTTGACGTTGTTATTAATCTTTTTTCAACAATGAAAAACATCTGTTTTTTTAGCAAAGGTAGAATTACTACATCTTATTTATAATCAAAAAGTACAAAATAGAAGATACATTATGAAAAATATGAGAGTTGGGATGAAATAAGACTAGCTCTAGCAATAATGTATTAAGTCGAATTATTAACATGAGACTTTTACATTGGAACACAAAATCCCCAAATTCATTGAGAGGAGGATTAGAAGTATTAAGTGCATTGACGCTAAAAACATTTTGGTTATTAAAGCATGAACTTAAATTGTTTATTTCTTTTTCTGGTTAAGATTATCGGAATTATTCAGTCAAACTGTATTATAACATAGGAATTAATAACTGGTTTAGTGGTATGACTTGTTTGAAAGTAGCAATAGAATGTGGGTTTGATTCCCATCAAAAATGTTTTTCCTCAAAAAAAAAAAATATTACTTAGTGACCGATTAAAAAATTCTTTTTCTAAACCTTTCGTTATAGATCAGGCTTAAATAATTCAGTTACTAAATCAGTAGTCATTTTTTTCCTCTTGAAAAAAATTGTTTTAAGCCTCAAAATTATTTTTCACTGCATGGGTATGTATAGCTGTTTTCCTGTTGAGTGGGTTTCATTTTCCATGTGTTGTGTGAGCGTGAGGGACTTCTTTACTTTGTAGTAACACCTTAAAACACGTATTCTACACATCAGAATGGGCCATCCTTTCTCTATAATAACAAGATAGTTAGCAAGGTACTCAAAATAGAGCCTCCTAAATAATGAAAATAGGATAATTTGATATAAAATTTAATCAAACTTTTTATAGACAAGAACGATACAGACGTGCGGTGAAACCAAAAAACAAAATAGCATTATTAATTGGCAAATTCTATGGTACATCCAAAAATTTGAGTGTACCGGTACACCAAATCATTAAATTAACAATTAAATGAGTTGTTTTTTTTAAGAAGAAAATTTATTTTCTATCATTGACAATATATAATAATCAAATCATATTTAACAAAAGTTTCGACGAAATAAAATTTACTTTTTTTGAATTTTTATTACTTATAATAAAGAATATTGATTATTTTTTATGAGAAAATGTTAAAAATTTAATATGATTCTTATAAACAATGAAACTATGTTTTTTCTTATGAAATGATGTTTTATAAAATATAAATATTGACAAATAACTTTTTATTTCATAAAATAATCGTTAATTTATAATTTTATGGTGCAAGAGTACCGGTACACCTCAATTTGTGAGGTGTACCGCAGAAGTTCCCTCAGTAATTATATGCATAAAATATATGTTTGGTTAATGGGTATTGTATTGATTATACATTATAGCAATGTTTTCTAGTGCTAGTCGATATTGAATGTAATTACTAATTACATTGCATGAATTAGTGGTTATACCAGCCTTGCGTATACGTACCTGAATCAGGTTAAAGATAGAAAGTGTATGCTTTTTTTTTTTTTTTCACTTTATATTAATGGTCAAGTGAAGCTGTTAACCAAATTTAAGGTTTGTAAGTAGCTTCTAGTAAGCAAAATTTGAAATGGACATTGAAGAGATTGGACAAGTAGCCAAATTGAAAGGAAACAAATGAACTAGGCCGGTGCTTAATGAGGGACCCCTTCATCAATTAACATCATTACAGTCCAAAATACAAAGGAAAATTTGGACCCACCTTGAGAAAAAAATAGGAAAGAAAAAACAACAAAAGAAAAAGAGATTAATTGCATGGACAACTTTTGGTTCCCTGAATTAGTCTACACATAGCATTGGGAACCCTTCCTTTTGCAAAGGATGAAAATAAATCCACGTGGTCCCACATGGCTATGCTTTCCACGTCGTACACTCGTGACACTGGCCCTGTTCCAGCCCCTTTGATGCTCCACGTCAGACCATTATCATTCAATGTTGCTTACATATTCTTCTCATAATTAATGCACTTAATTCTGTCAAAATCGTGAACATAAACACTACACTACAAATTAAAATTGGTTTAGTGAAATGTACACTTAATTTCATAGCTTTTTTTTTTGGTAAGAAGTAAATTTGATACTCCATATAAGATGAGTAATTTTTTTTTACTTGATATGATCATATATTACGAACCACGCTACTAAATTAGCCTTTGTCCTTTATTTGTATTCATTATTTTTAACCCGTACACGTCTTATTGTTCTTTTGGAATTAGACAATAGACACTATCATGTTGGCTATGAAATAATTTAAATAAAAAATATTATCGTGGATCTTGCATAGATCATTTGTATAACAAGATAATGTTATTTTCTATTTATAAAATTTAAGGAAGAAAAAAAAAAGGAACGTGAGCTAAAGTGTCCTCCAGTCCTCTCTCTCGATTTTCAGTTTTCACCGTGTACCTTGTTATTTACATGGTCCGTATATAAATATATAATGTATACTTATAGAGTGAATTGATACCAAAGTTAGTCTCTGTAAACAATATATTTGCATCGTTATAGTAATTATAATTTTAATTAAGATTATATTTGGATTTTGTTATAAACTTTTGAGATTCATGATTCCATGTTACCTAAGATGTGTACTCAAGAATTTAATTAGAACTTGTTGAGACATTTCACCACAAAATATGGTCTGTAAAGGGACAAAAGTTTGAAGGGCGGTGGAGAGTGATCATCATCACTAATTAGACAGCACATCCTCAGCAAAAAAAAAAAAGACTGCTTGATAATTTCATTTGGACCGTTAACCTAAATATCAACAAATAAAGACCAGCCACATGGATGCTGACTAGGACCAACACCTTTGAAAATTGAATAACTCCATGTTTGGCTGTCTAAAAACTTCACCATTATGGGTGTGATTCCTTTACGTGGTAGAACATGTTAAGGTGAGCTTTCCAACCAGGTGACTGAATCATTCTAACTTTGATAATGTGGCCCAATAATAGTCACCCCATGTGGACCCCTTCATTTATCATATAGATTCCTTTCCATGCATCATTTTCGTATATTCTAATCTTTATCTATAGTTTAATTAGTGTTATAGTTTATTTGTAATATTTTTGTGATGTTGTTGTTAAAGAATATTGCATAATAATAATGGTTCCAGCGTGTAAACACGTAGTTTAGGGATGGACATTTGTGTGTCACATCTACATCGTCACATAAGCACTCCACTTTACTCACTCAAACTACAAATTTGCAATTTGGTTTTGAGACAGCGATTTGTGACTAATCGTTTTGAAATTTGCTGCTTCTTTGTAACCAGAGCAACAAAGTGCCTAAATACATGCTCATTGATTAGAGCAACGTTGTATTATGTAGGGTAATTCATATTTGGTTTTAGCTGACCCTGCACCACTACTAAGTAGTTAATATTACATCTGTCCCTTATCTTTGAAAAACTTTAAATTATTACATAAGGGTTTAGATATGTTATTAGTCCCCACAAAATCACAAGTTTTTAAGTTTAGTCCTGTAAAATTTTAGTGGTAGTTTCAAACTAATTATTTTAAGTTATATTCATGTTCACGTCCTCTTTAATTTTATTTTAAGTCATATATGTACATATAATGTATTATCGAGTATGTTCATGAACCAACCGAGTCGAATTATATATAGTTCAAGTTCGGCTCATTAAGTTAACGAATTTAATGTATAGCTCAAGTTCAACTCATTTGATTCATGAACCAAGTTCAACGAATCATTTGACGAATCGAGTCTCAAACTTTATTCGAGTTGGTTCGGTTCATTGTCAACCCTACTAGTTTGTAAGAATATTCTCTATTTTAAAAACTTTTTACAAAAATGGATATTTTTAGTCCTTCAAACCCCCATTAAAACACAAATAGAGATTAAAAGTGAATAAATAAATTTTAGGGCTAAACTTAAAAGTTTATAATTTTGTAGAGAGTAAAAACATATTTAACTATATATATAATTTTTAAAATTTTACTTTTATGATTTTCTCATCTTAGTTTTTTCTCTCACGCCATAAAGTGTATTGAAATTGTATATATGAATCACATTATTAAGGTTTCTGAGCTATTAGATGTATTTGTGTGGTTAGCAGCCTCATCATATGAGTTAACTTTTAGGATTAAGATCCAAACACAATATTTAACACGTTATCAAAGTCAGGTTAAGAAAGATAATGTCGGAATTGGATCTAGGACCCATGTTAGACGTGATGTGTATTGGAATCTGACTTAGCTAAGTATCACGGATAGTATACATTTGTGATTGGACAACTTTTGAGATTGGAATTCAAACCTATTTAACGAAGTGTTCAATCAAGATATTCAAACTCTTACGTCAATTGAAGGTCCAGGAAAACAAAAAAAGGAGGGTCGACAATGATTTTTATACACTTTGAATTTTTCAATACTCATTCAACATCCTATTTTCTCTTTATATATCTCTTCTCGTTTTATCGCTAACATATTACATATATCATATCATCATCACTATTTATTTCTCTTTCAAGATGTATGAGTGTCCAAGAAATATTTTCTTATTTTAATATTAGTATGCTAATTAAAATAAAATAACTAGAGACCAAATAGTTTTTTGTTTCTAGGTATCAAGTAATTAAATTTCCCACTGCAATTTTTTTAAGTCCCACCCAACCTCAATTAAAATAAAGATAAGCCCATTTTAATTTCCTCTTTATAGCTGCACAATTTCCTTTATAGCTGCCCATAACATTTTAAAACATCAGTGAAAATTGAAAAGTTAAATTGAGTTTTTTTATCAATGGGAAAAAAAGTGAAATTGAGTTTAAGTTTAACATGTAGTCCTTCCGTTTGTGATTGGTCGTCAATAGTATGGAGCTTGGTTGACATTTTTTTTAATGACAAAAGTACAATTTTATTTAGAACTAGGCAAAAACTAAGTGTAAATACTGGCTTTTTCCTACGTTATCCCTTTAATATTTTGGGGTAATTTATCTCTATCAAAGAAAAATTCACTCTTCTTCATCTTTATTCTTACATTAGTAACCATTTTCATCTCAAGAACATCAAAGAGTTTCATCTTCTTCATTCAACATGTTATATTCATCTCCTTCAGTCTAGAATCGAATCCGACTTTTCATAAGGGGTAAACTACCCCAATTCATCAAGAGGTAATGTATACCTCACCGATAGGGTTTTTTCTTACAATCAATTATCATTTTCATCTCAAAAACATCATTCTTCTTTATCTCCTTCATTCAACATCTAATCTCCATCTCCATCTCCTACGTTCCAAAATCAAATCTTATTTTTCGTTAGGGTAAATACTACTCAAACCACCAAATTAATTAAAGAGGGTGTTAAACCCATCAAGACCAAATAAGAAGGAAAGGCGCTCCCAAAGAACACCAAAGTTAGCTTCTCAAAATGTACTGTCTTGGTTGGCATTGCAAGCTTACATATGGATGGTAATTTGTCATTGGTGTGGAGTTTGGAAGTGCCTCCGATTGTGAATTTATACGAAAAATATTAAGAGATTGCTTGCCAACAATTGTATGAAGCTTATAACAAAAAATATATTTGTCCTAACAATTGCACTCAGTTGTGGGGGGTATGGAAAAAATGCTTGACACTTATCTGTAATTTGTCTAACTGCCGAAGAGACTTTGAGAGTTTTGGGTTTATGAGATATGATTGAACCATAAATTATGACTGCTTATGGTATTGTTGATTTGTTCTTTATTGTTGACAATCAAATGTCGCTTTTTAAACGAGGTATGTGGCGTTCAACAATGTGGAGCCTTTGAAAATGTCGTAGTATGAAGTTATGGGATGAAATTGTTGAGGTTGCTTCAACGATATAGCAATGTGTTGCCACGTTCCTCAAACAATGGCAATTAACGTCACACAAAGGTATGATAACCATAACCGGCCAAATTTAGGAAATGGAGAACACCACCAATTAGTAAACTAAAATGCAACGTTGATGGATATTGACATGCGGCGTTGTAACCCTAACGACAAGTTTACAAGATCCAAAACTTTGTATTTTTCTCCTTTGTTGTTAGTGTGAAAGAAGGTGAGACATATGAGTCATTACATGCTATTAGATGGATTGCGGAAATGAGGTTGGATGGTTTATATTATTCTTGAGCTTGATGCAAAAAGTAGTAGTTTATATTGATAATAATCCCTCATGAGACTCGACCTATTTTGGTTTTATTTTGAAGGATTGTATTTTTAGTCTTAATTAAAAACTTATGTCAAAATCCAGATGTTGAGTTTTCTATGAGACAAGTCAATGTTGTTGGTCATAAGTTAGCGTGACCTTGAATATATATGGTTAATCCTCAAGTTTTAGAGTTGATGTCAAGTTGTATCGTTATTGATATTTATAAAGATATGAGTTAAGTTTGTTTAAAAAGAAAATGTAATGCTTCCGTTTTATGATGAATGACATATTTGCAAATAAAAAATTTAAAACAAATTATTATTTTAATTTTTAATATAATATTAATTAATTATTTTCCTAACCAAAAGAATTAAAAAATACTTTTTTTCGGTAATTGTGCCATTCCACCACTCTCTAGCCAATACCTTTCATTTACGTTTATAGTATTAGTCAATACATCAATTCTTGATAAGATTAATTTATTAAAAATATTTCTTTCTTTTATTTATATAATTTATCGTCAATTATGTTATCATTATGAAATATAGGAAATAGTAAATAATTGCAAACAATGGTCTAACAACTTAACGTGAAACAAAGGCATAGTAAAAAAAATAATGTTAAGACAATTTTTATTACGATTTTATCAAATTATATTATACATGTCTTTACAAAAATTGGACATGCATTGTCATCATTATAACCTAGTTTTAGATCGAATTTAAAAAAGAATAGAGTATTTTGCCATAATTTTTAAAACACGATTACAAAATAAACTTATTTGTCAATATGATGAGCTATAATTATTAAATATTAGTGTAGACCTATTTTCTTGTGACTATGTATCTCCATTAAACTCTTTTCTCTAGCTCAATTAAAATCAAATACACTCGTTGATTCAAGAAAGAAATCTTCACTTACATATAACTTCAGCTTGAAAGTCAAGATCGGGACTAATTATTGAAATAGTTACTTTTGGGAGACAATCTTTAGTTTTGAAAATGACAACCACTTGGAAAACATCGTTTTCATTTTGATCCTTCTTTTTGGAAATTTCTTTTATTATTGTTTGATAATGCATTTGGGTGTACGTTTTGTGTCCCAAATTAACAACAAACAAGGTCCCTTGTGAAAGCTGAGAAGGGTCATGTAGTATCTATGTTCTAAAAATACTTCAACTGCTAAGTGAAGTTTTATTATGTTATATTGCTTTAAAACCCCACCTTTAACCGTAAAAACAATTGGGATCCAATCCAACCACGTATAAATTATTACTATGTTCTTTTACTTTTTTTTACAGGAATTTTCGTTACATAGCTGCAATGCGATATTATTGGAGTGGAGTGAATTATATTTCATCTATCTTGTTATAGCATTATATTGACAATTGAGTTGTCCAAGATTTATGGAATGATTCAAGTATATCGAACAATTTGGTATATTCATCAATCAATCTTAGCTTGCATCTCAATTTCTCAAAAGAATTTGAAGACTCCATGACGAGAGAATAACACAGAGATTTGAAAATAAAAAGAAAATGATGAAAAACACTGTCTAATTTTTTAGTATTTTCCTCTTCAAATAGAACCCTCGATTTTATTTTTTGAAAAATAGATAGAATTTCAACCCGTGTTTTTATTCTATTAAATAATAGAACGATGATCATTAAGATGACATGAGTCTCTTCTAGCTTAATCAAGGTTCTAGGTTCGAATCCAATCTTGGGTATGCAACATCGTTAAAACTCTTAGAGAGAGTTTGCCACTCATCTTGGTTCCATAAGGCTCGAGGGATTAGTCTCCACAGTTACACACTTCGAAAATATCCGTTTTACAGAATTTGATTTTAACTTTAAGAATTAATTTGTCATATTTTAAATTTTATGAACAAGTTGCTTCACCTGTCATGTTTTAAATTTTAGGAACAAGTTGCTTCACCTATAAATTAAGGTAAACTTTTAGATAGCATGGCCAAGATTTGCTCTCGTTTGTCCAAAAATTGTAAACATATGATTGGGAAAATGCAATTCAAGAACCTTAATAATATTAATATAATCTGAAATGAGTCAAAAATCTTAAAAGATCATTTCAAAGACGAATTGCAATGTATAAATTGACACATTTTAGATTATATAATCTGAACTTATAAAGTACAATTTAGATTATATCATCTGAAATATGTCAGCAGATACACAGGATATATGTGTCGTTTAGTCAACACCTTTTTTTTTGTGAATTGAGTTATAAGGATTGATTCATGTTAGATATTTAGATCTAAATAAAATAGATTTCAAAACATGTTCAATTATTATGAATTAATGGCGGAAGTAATCAAAACATTGAACATAAATATGATTGAACCTACGTCATGTTTGATTTAACAAGGATATTAAGAATACATGAATTAAGCTTCCATGTAACCCTCTCAACAACAAAGATAAAAGAGAGGAGGTGATTTGAAACAAATAGAAGGGTTAGTGGCGGTTGATTTGGTTATTCCTCAATCGGTACCTTATGCCTATGGGGGAGAAGAGAATGTATTGTCGTATTATGGATCATAGCCTCTTTTATGTTTGATGGTCATTAGGGTTTCTCATTATTCCGTTAATGGGTCATCTTGTCATTCACTCACATCGAGTCTATATCAACTAATTATTTATTTAATTAATTATCCAATTAAAAATCTAATCATTTGATCACTAATCAATTAAGGTTCACAATTGATAAATAACTAATATAATTATTATTATGATATTTGCTCACATAATGCTATCGAAATATAATTAAATAATAAAATATTCTAACAATTTAAACATGTATCAAAACAAATTATAAGCAGAATATTTAAGGAAAGCATAAATAACATAAGTTAAACATAGATTAAACAACTTGACCCAAAAAAAAACATAGATTAAACAAAATATCATCCATATCGATATGTTACATCAAATGTTGAAAGGATCAATCGATGAAGTACACTCTCAATTTATTTCCTAATTTTTAAATTTTAATGGTTTAGATTCTCACTTTATTTCCTAATTTTATTTTTCGAGTTTGAAAGGATCTTAATCCGTGGAGTACACTCTCAATTGTTGATGTACATCTAAAAATTCTTATATTTCTTTTGTTAACACAGTTTGGGCTAGACCCATTTTATTAAGGAGCCTACAAATGAGAAAAAAATTCGAAAATTACTGTTGACACATTTGATAAGGTTGAAAAAACACATGTAAAAGACGAAAAGCTCCGACGGCAGTTACTGCCGATGAATGAAAGAACCGACGACAGTTAACTGCCGAAGATTCCATCGACAGTTAACTACCGATATGATCCTGATACAAATCTGGCAGAATCTCATCCATTATTACTCTCAATCAATCTCTAAAATTTTTAAAACCTCTCTAAAAACCCCAACCAAATTTATTCAACAAAATCACAAGTAAGTAATCATAGTGCTATTAACTTACATTTTAGTTGTTATAAATGTTTTTTTTTTAGTTTTTGAGTAGATTTATTTTATTTTAGTTTTTGAGTAGATTTATATGTTATAATTCATTTTTAGAGTAGATGTAAGTTGATTAATTTAGTTTTTTTGTTTGCATGATGTTTATGTTATAGTTTAGAATTTTAGGGTTATATTTAATTTTGGGGTTTTATATTTATTTTTTATTTTAGTTTTTAAGTAGATTTACCTGTAAGAGTATATGATTTATTTTAAGAGTAGATATATGTTGAATAATTCTGTTATATTTTTTGCATTTTTATGTTTTTTTAAAGTAATTTTAGGGTAATTTTTATGATTTTTAGGGTAGATTTGAAGGTTCATAAGTAGATATATGTTTTTTTCATTGATTGTTTTTAATTTCTTATTGTGTATATTTGAAGCAATGGCCGATATGTTCGACGTTCATGCACAATTCAACGGTGGAGAACCTCGGATGTTGAAGGTTCAGCGCCTTGGTGTCACGTTAAGAGGTATCAAGGATCAACTGAATCAATTCAACCAAGGAGTCAACCCTGGAGACACAAGGAGGGTGGAATAGTTCGGTATAAACGTCCAATGCTCGACGATGGGAGAATATCATTAAGTTGGGTGGAACTACCGTTAAAGATATTTTTGTTATTTTCGAGTGTGTGATAGCAAATCTTTTAATGTAAACAACCATTTTCAAAATTATTTAGGAGTTAATTAACCCAATTAGCTAAATGATCCCATTAGAGCTTGAAAAAAAAAAGCATGATGCACATTAGCATTTTAGCTCATTGTAGTATTTTATTTGCGTGTATTTAACACTTTTTTCTTCTAAACACAAACACAAGTTTGAGACAAAGAAAACGATAATTTGTTTACATCCTTAAATTCAAAATATTATATTAATCTTTTTGAGGGTTGGTTTAGTTTATGAGAATTTGATACATTAAAATTGCTAACTACACTTATTTTTTATATGTGAAACTCATTTCTAAAATAGGATAAAAAATGTAAGATTTACATAAGTTTACTTAATAAAAACTAAAGTGTAAGAATGAGTTTCGGTAGCCCTTCTTCTCCTTAACTCGTATCTCACAAGGAATTATCTTTAAGTGTGTGATTTTTCTTTATCCTTTGTGAACTTTTAGCTCTCAACTCAGCTACTTTTTTTAATCTAGAAAAATATATATTAATATAACATTAAGAGTAAATTACACTCATTTCCCCTCAAAGATGCTTGAATTACACTCCCCTCCTCTTTTATGTTAAAATATACACTCCCCTTCCTTGAAAAATAAAATTTATACTCCCTTCCCTTATAAGATGCTTGAATTACAACCTCCTTCCTTAATAATTAAATATGCACTGCACTTTAATCTATTTTAACATAAATAAATATTTTTATGATATATATATTAATTTTGAACCACTATTTAAGAAAAATTAAGTCAGTTCTTTATAATTTAAATATCAATGATAATTAAATTTAAATATTTTTATATTGATTTTATAATTTAGAGTATAAAATTAACTTTAAATAACCATGCTTTATTGTCTTTAGTAATTTTTCACATATTTTAATTTTATTTTGGGTTGTTTCATATTTTATAATAGAGTTTAAAACTACATGTTAATGAAATTGTAATAAAAAATAGCGAAAAATATGTATTCCATTTTTTATTATATTAAAATAGAGCCGCAATACTATTTTTTTGGAAGTGTGTTAGATTATTATTTCTTTGCAAGATTATTAGAAATAAAAAAAAATATATGAGGGAGTAAAGTGTAAATTTTAACATAAGAGGGGAAGGGAATGTAATTCAAGCTTCTCTTAAGGGAGGGGAGTGAAAAAAATTTCTAATATGTTTTGAATAAGAGGGGAGGGGAGTGTATATTTTAACATAAGAGGGAAGAGGAGTGTAATTCAAGCATCTTTGAGGGGAAGGGAGTGTAATTTCCTCTAACATTAATATGAGAAAAGACAAAACTTTAAATTGGAAAAGGATAAAATTGATAACATATATATACTCTATTAAAATTGATGCCATATGATTTTCTCATTTTTCCCTTAGGAGGGGCATTTTTGTAATTTTCTAATTGATAGAATTTGGTTGTTTCCACCTCACCTTTTTTATGTCATATTTCCCATTTTGCTCCTCACCAATTTTTTTTAAATTATTTTCTAATTTTTAATCACTTTTAACTATTTTCCAATTTTTATGTTTTTAACTATTTTTTCAATTTTTTCTCCCAAATTCAGGTGCTTTTATGGGAGATTAAGGTATCATTTGACCCGACTTTTTACCAATTTCTATACATTTTTAAGGAGAAGTTTGGTCAAACACAATATCAATTATTTTAATTTCAATATTGTTTTATAAACACAACCTCACAAATATTTTTATTCACGCTGTCATTTAATGATACCAAATATTTTTATTTCCTTTCGTTAACCTCGCGAATATATACACACACACATTAACGTTTAGAGTAATATTTTATATCCGTCTGTATGTTTTTTTTTACGCTGATGCATATAATTTTTTTTAGTGTTGCTTGGTTGAGTGCTAACTCACCGATTTTTTTATCTATTTTCCAATTATTATATTTTTAAAAACTTTTAACTATTTTCCAATTTTTTTATTTTTAACTATTTTTCAATTTTTTCTTCCAAATTCAGTTGCTTCTACACTACCGTTGTGGGAGATTAAGATACCGTTTGACCCGGTTTTTTTTTTCAACTTCTCTACATTTTTAAGAAGTTAGACCAAATACAATATCAATTAAGTACTTACTAAAAAATGTACTTTTTTTAATGCATAAAATTGAATGGAGTGAGCTTTGGCCAAAAGTTGTTGAATGCTACTTCAAAAAACTACTTCTCGACAATTTATTTCACAAGCATTTCTCTTCAATTCACGTTGAGAACCTTTTCTTTTATTTTTTAATATTATATTTCAATATGTTTTTTTTCTTCCATTTAATTTTTTTTGAACCCGTTCCATTTAAATTTTTTTAAGGAGGTTCCATTTTATTTTATTTTTCAAAGGAATTTTATTATCTTCTATCACTTATATATTTAATTTCAATCGTTTAATCATCACAACCTCACAAATATTTTTATTCACGCTCTCATTTAATGATACCAAATATTTTTATTTTCTTTGTTCAACCTCGCAAATATACACACACATACACATTAGCGTTTAGAGTAATGCTTTATGTGTGTCTGTTTTTTTGTTACGCTAATGCGGATAATTTTTTTTGGCGTTTCATAATGCGTATGATTATTTTTATAAAATTTTCACTTTAATTAAAAGTAAAATTGTAGATGTCTTTTCTTCAAAAAAGGTATAGATGCCTAAAAAACTATGCATATCTTTTTGATATTCAAAAAAATTAAACATATTTGTTTCCATGACACCAACAATGTAACAAATATAATATCATATATTATAAATTCTTATCTTTTTGAAAGACACCAAAAATATGGTATTCTTATAACAAAATTTGTTATAGAGTATAATTGAAATAGAAAAAACCAACTATTTTGATATTATTTATATTATTATTTCAGGCTCCTTAAATTGTTTCTTCTATTCAAATATTTAACAAGTCATTTATATGATGATACAAATTTGTATTCATGTTACACAAAATAAACGTTATTGAGTAAATATAGTATTTGATAAAAAAAAAAACTTTTATTTTTTAACATTTTTAGCCTTCAGAAAATATTTTAAACATTTTTGTCCTTATGAGTTTAGCTCAGTTGATAGGAACAATGCATAAATATATGCCAAGTTCGGGATTTGAACCCCGGACACCATAAAAAAAAAATCAAAGTTTGTACAATATTTTGCCAAACAACATTTAACTTAAAAATAACTTTAAAACTAAAAAAAAAAAAAGAAATCAATTAACTTTAGCTTCTTTCTTAAAGGCCTTTATTTTAACTTTGTTTTGAAGTAACTTTTAGACCGTAAAAAACCTTGGTCAAACGGTATCTAAGTTCAGCTAGGAACACTGTTTCATTTTCTTCTTCATAAGAGGTCATTTGTTTCCTTTTTTCATGGTCCTGAGACCATGCATGACTTGAGTTGACTGATTTTGTGGCTTAAGGGGTTCATTTTTCGACACTGTTTTAATTTTTGCTTCATCATAGGTGGTTTTCTTCCTTTTTTCACGATTCTGCATTTTAAGGGTTTTGTTTTTTGTTTTTTTTTCAATTGTTAGTGGATTATGTACCAGAAATTGTTATGTTGCATGGCTGTAAAAAAATCTTCCTTTGTTATGTGGAA
>Ga0315914_1001349_pt1 | contig 36329 bp, 14 predicted proteins | sample MpolenodulesMG_FD_203920 | JGI IMG/M metagenome (GOLD analysis project Ga0315914, IMG submission 203920) | Medicago polymorpha root nodule microbial communities from Los Angeles, California, United States - elongated nodules | ecosystem: Host-associated > Plants > Roots > Nodule | place: USA...
TGTCCTATGAAGAACTAATTTCAAATCCATTCCATTTGAAACGCAACAAAGTCTGCAGCAACGTTACTGTTATTCTTGTCTTGTTGTAGAGACAAAGTTGCAGAGATGGTGGTTGCAGAGTTCGTGGATGTACACTTCGTACATCGTACTTTGTCAACTCTGGTGAAGTAACTTCTGGCGAGATGCTTTTGATGACCATTGCTTCTGATGACGTTGCTTCTGATGACGTGTCTTCAGGAGCTCTATCTTCAGACGCACTTCTTCAGACGCATTTCTTCAGACGCATTCTTCTAGACGCTCTAAGCTTCAAATAAAATTCCTTTGCTCTTTGAATTGTTCAATCAGAATCTTTATGAATAGTACTTTGATTTTGGATCCTGTACACTTGAACAAATTGATTAGCATATCCAATTGATAATTTTTAATACATTGTTATCATCAAAACTCAAGAGGTGATTTTGAGAAACACCCTTTGTTCCAACACGATTGTCCTCCGGTTCTATTTATAAAAAACAATTGACTTTTTAGATTTATGGAATAATTTATGTATGCGGTCTATATTCTAGATTAGATATATCAATGATTCAATGAATATAAAAAATCAATTGTTTCTTATAAATATGATCGAAGAGAGTACTTTGTTTCCGTCCAAGTGGCGTGTTTTTTAAGAAATGGTGGGAAGGTAAAAATTGCTATCTTTTTCTGTAGTGTTGTGTGGCCAATCATTTATGGTAATGTTTTGTGATAATAGTCATTTTGGTCATTGAATGTGTAACGAGTAGTCACAATAATCTCTTAATAAAATAGTCTATTATTCTGCACTTCGTTAGTCAAAATATATATTGCAACTTGTGTATCAATTTGTTTTACCGCAAGACTATTTTATGTATTGGAGCTTGTGTAATCAAATATATGACATATCTAAATGACTTATCATGATTGAAAGTTTTATTATTATTTTTTAAATACACATGCAAAGTAAACTCTAAATTAAATACTAAAAATCTTATATATGAAAAATATATTTTTCATGACAAAAAAATTATGCTTAGAGGGCGATGCTTCAATCTAAGACAAAAAAATATATCAAACTAAAGATATACATTTTTTCTAAAGGTACAGACGATGTTTGAACTCGTGACTTTTATATTGAAACCCTCTCGTTTTATTATTAGACCAAACCCTTGAGGTTATGATGGAAATATACAATTATTTTTTAAGTTAATTGAATAACTAATGTATATAGTCTACATTGTATATGAGATAAACATATACATTTTGTTTTGAAGGAGTTAGATAAACAGATACATAATTATTGAATGAATTATTTTTTATTGGGCAAAATATAAAAAATGGTCATGTTTACTAGTCACGAGTCACTAGTTAAAGAAACGAAAATGTAAGTTTTGCGTTAAAAATAATATCGTCTACACTTTTAAGTATTTGATAACACAAGTTGAAAATATAAAATGACTTAAAAATAATATCGGTAGGATTTTGGATTTTGACTCAGAAATATGGAATTCATATCATTTTATGTATTGGATTGGATACATTCTATTCAACTTGTGTATTGGCATTGCACCCCTTCTATAAAGTTGATAAGTTGAACATATAATCTATTGATCGACCCAAGCTTTGTTACCATTGAACCAAAAATTCTAAACATATTTTAGAAATTTCCCTCGCAATGTGCCCTTATTCGACTATACGTTCTCTATGTGTTATTATTTTTATCATGGAAGAAAAGCAAAGAAAAGTTAGAGAGCAATGACCTACGAAGTTGTTTGACCTTTTTCTTTTGGACCTTTCCTTTATGGAGGTAGCATCAACATACTATCTACTTTGTGGTTGAAATTTCAGAGTACTAAAGATTTTTATATGCTTGGGTTGGAATTTTTCTCATGACTTTTGCACATGTAGATTGAAAGTGACAACACCACAATATAATGTCCATCACCTAACTTTCCTTTTTTAATAAACCAGAAAAGAAAATATCTAACTAGAATCCAGTATAAGAAAGCAGTTTACCAGTCAATTGTCACCACATTATAAATTTTCCACAAAAATTGAATTTCTTGTCGACATATACTACTAAAATGGAATTTCATGTAAAGTTTTATTTTTATTTTTTATTGAAGTTATTTTGGTGACGTATTCGAACACTATTTCCAAATATATTTATTCATCAAATTATCATCCTCTTTAACAAAATACTCGTTAACTTTCTCATCAAGCCATCAAGTAACCTTATATTCCCCTAAAGTGAAATGAAAGTTTATGACATATCAAACAACTATTATCTTGTGTAAAAGAAGCAACATCATGATGATTCAATACGATACTGATTTTCCAACACGGTATGAATATTTTTTATTTTTTTTGGAAGGACGGTATGAATATTTCTAGTAGCATAGTTGATAATACCTACAATTTGGGAAAAAAATAACGAGGAAGCAAAGTGTGAAAGTCATTAAATGCCAAAAACTACCAAACAAGATCAACTATAGAAAAATCACTTCCTGTAGATATTCGTAGTCGTAGATAAGATTTGTTAAAGACTTTAAAAATAACAATGTTATTACTCTTACTCGTATGAGCTACAATTACTACTCCCTTTTCTCTAATAAAAAGTTTATGTGAGTGTCAGAACATGTTTTGAAGTTTAAATAATATTTACAAAGATACTTACATATCAATCATGAAAAAAATTCTTAAATCGACAATATGAGTTGAACCCAAACATTATAGATGAGTACATATCAACTTAGCCAACCTTCCTTATGTTAAAGAGTTTTACATTGGATTGGAGATGACCTGACAACGTACAATTTTTACCTCACAAACCGGTTTTATGAGATTGTGTTAGAGCATCTCCAATGGTGAGATCTTCACCATACCCGGTACCTAATAGGTACCCCCATTGAGAATTTTTTTCTGGGGTCTTCTAAGACCCAAAGTCTCACCTTAAGACCCTCATTTTGAAGTGGGCACACACTACTTTTTATTAAAATAATGATTGTATTGTTGGAATGTAAATGATGAATAGTTAGTGGTGGGACCGATTTAGACCTTTTGTCAGAGGGTCTCTGTTCGAGTGACTGAGTGCTTATTACGTAATGTTATTAAAAAATTATAAAAGAGTGATGTGTATACGTGGAACCTGTTTAAGAACTCCAAATTGAGGGTCTCCATTGTGGATGCTCTTAGGCCCAACTATGATTTCTAGAATAGTATCAGAGCCTTTTCAAGATCCATTAGACCACCTGCTATCAGATTTCCGTTATCGGGTCACCCACCATTTATGTCTACGAATCAAACCTAATAGTGTTAGTTGTGAGAGGGTGTGTTAAAGAGTCTCACATCGAATATGAGATGACATGACAATATGTTTATAAGTGGAGACAATCTTCACCTTACAAACCAGTTTTGTGAGGTTGTGTTAGGTTCAACCGCAATTTCTAAGACCTTGACTTACGATTACTACTCTTTCATCAATAATTCTATTGATATTATGACATTTCTATATTGTGTAGTAATATTTGTGACCTAATAGTATTTTATTAATTTATTTATGAATAATTTGATAAATTATTATTTGTTTAGAAAAAGTAATTTTTATTATGGTAAACAAACGTAAAATAAATTCTAATTTATCATAAAATCTCTAAAATATAATCTCTAAATTATTTTACGTGAAAATCAATTTTATTTTAATACGTAAAACGGGTCCTAAGTGTCAAAAGGTGCAACTATCAAGGGCACCCGTGTGTAAAAGCAGATCCGCAATTCTTTCTAGAAGTACTTTACCATTTTATATTTATTTTTCTCCCTATGGTTAATGTGGCAATGTCATATGTTTTTGTTTTTATTAATATACTTTACCATCTTTGGTACACATGACACATGCACCTATTCTTCTTTTCTCACTCTTTCTTGTTTGTGAGATTAGTGTCTTCTTGTGAATTCTGTACTTTCATGTCTCTCAAACACATAATGACATGAAACAAAATCTATACCTTACAGGTTCTGTTCTATCATCTATGCTCTTTCACTCTCCATAGATTTTTTGTTGTTTTATTTTTATTTTTATTTTCTGTTACAAACTTGTGATTTTATGCATGTTAGGCTAAGCATAATATGAAATATATAATTTAACTTTTTTTTTTTTTTATGGATCTGTTATAATGATGATATTTCAATAGTACATATTCTTCTGTGATCATAGATTGATAATGACAAAAAAAAATTTAAAAAAATTATGCATGGTAAAACAAACTATTATTAACTCCTTATTGGATACTGTTTGTGTGATCTATGAGCTTCTTGAGACAAAAAAATTAATAATTTTGTTTTTGTTAAGAATTGTTTGTTTTTGTTTTCTGTTGTTATTGAAATAGGATTTGGTTGTGAAAAGTGAAAAGAATATATACACATAAGGATTGGTTTCAAAGTTCCAGGAATCTTCAATTGCCATGTTTAATCTCTGGGGTGGCTCTCAACAAGACCAGCAAACCAAAGAGGCTTATGCTGAATCCAAGGTACATTGGTTCTGCGGTGACAAAATTTGATTTTGAATGAATTGATTCTATAAAATTGAGTCTGGCCAAAAAGTGAGTTGAATGTATTGTTTGGATTTATTCATGTAAAAGTGAGTTGAACGATAAATTTTAGTTTAGAAATCAATTGTTTAAGATCAAATTCTAGTTTGAAGTTAGAATCAATTATGGAGACAAAATCAATTTTACTCGAAAACATCTAAACATTTCAGAATAAATTCTATACCTATGGAATCAATTTTGGCACATCGAAAAGTGGAACGGGGCATGCAAATTATTGTTTGGTGATGTTATGTTCTATTATGTTATTAGTTATTAATTTTGGTAGGTTGCATCATGGTTTTGATTCTGAATATTGAAATTTTGAAACCAGATTAAAGAGCTGAAGCTAGCAATTGGACCCTTATCAGGACACAGCTTGAAGTACTGCACCGATGCTTGTCTGAAGCGATATCTGGAAGCTCGAAATTGGAATGTCGACAAGTCCAAGAAGATGTTGAAAGACACACTCAAGTGGAGATCAGTCTATAAGCCTGAGGAAATCCGCTGGGTGAGTTTTGTGTTTGATCTTGTTTTGATGATTTTGGTGCATAAATATTGTTTTAATTTAATTCAAGGTGATGTAAATGATGATTCAGGATGAGGTTGCCGTGGAAGGAGAGACAGGGAAAATGTATAGAGCAGGTTTTCATGACAGACAAGGAAGGACTGTTCTTATTTTGAGACCTGGAATGCAGGTATCATGGTTTTGAGATGTTTGGTTTCACTATAGGCCTGTTTGGTTTGACTTATTTGAGATTATCCACTGACACAAACACTTGTGAGACTGGTTGGGAGATCTATGGAAACAGTTTATAACTTGTTCATAAGTTATTTTCAGTTTATTTCCGTAAGTTCTTCAGGACAACTTATGAAAATAATTAATAACTTGTATGAAAACAATTTGACTTTATTTTATGTTTTGTTATAAACATGGCCTAGACATGAGCACTTATTTGATTAGTGATTATAATATAAGTGCTTAATTGAGCTGTCTATCCAAACAGAGTCCATCCTTGAGCTTAAACGGTATAGAAATTGAATGTTTGATGTGTTGCAGAATACTTCTTCAATAGACAATCAGATTAAGCATCTTGTGTATCTTTTGGAAAATGCTATGCTTAATCTTCCACCAGGGCAAGAACAAATGGCCTGGTTGATAGACTTCACTGGGTGGTCAATTACCAACAATGTTCCCCTCAAATCAGCCAGAGAGACCATCAGTATTCTACAGAATCATTATCCTGAGAGGCTTGCCATAGCATTCCTTTATAACCCTCCTCGAATTTTTGAAGCTTTTTGGAAGGTTTGTCATCTTTAATTTCCATAGCCACTACTATTGATATCCTTTAATTCCAGATCAAAATTCATTGCAATTAGGGAATGACACATTTGATGCAGTCATATGATTTGGACTGTTGTTGAATCAAAGATTAGACAGTCTACATTTCGACTTTGGTGAACTTAGTCCTAAACACAAAGTCGGACGTGAACCATCTGATCTTGGTCTGAGCGAATCACACATTTGACACAATCACATGATTTGGACAGTCGAACCATTCGCGTTTTAACTTTGGTAAATTTGGACCAAAACACAGTATGGACGTGGACTGTCCAACCTTGATCAATGGAATCACACATATGACACAGTCACTTGATTTGGACTGCCGAATCAAGATTAGACAGTCCACGTTTCGACATTGGTAAATTTGGTCCAAAACAAAATGTAAGGACTTAAAGCGTCGGATCTTGATCTGATAGTTTAGATCAACAACTGCATAATTTCGTGACTGTGAAGGATCCAAATCTTCAAATTTCACCCTTAAATATAGTTAAAGTTTGTACTTCTTTTTATGCAGATAGTGAAGTATTTCTTGGATAACAAGACATTTCACAAGGTGAAATTTGTGTACCCTAAGAACAAAGACAGTGTGGAACTCATGAGGTCTTACTTCGACGACGAAAATCTTCCAAGTGAACTAGGCGGAAAAAGCATATTGAACTACAACCATGAGGAGTTTTCCAAAATAATGGCTCAGGATGATTTGAAATGTGCAGACTATTGGGGCACTGACGAAAAGCTAACAAACCACAGGCATTGTGCAGCAGAGGTAGCTCCAGAACCAGTTTGCAGTGAAACTCCAGCTACTTGAGAAATTTAACCTTGTTTTAACTTAGGGCAGATATAAGTATTAATTATCATAAAGCCATTAGATCCATGCAAATTAATACCAAGGAGATTATGATACATTTCTCCTTTGTTTACAGCTTTATTATCCCATCATGATGTAGTAATTGTACACTTGCTACTTTGCTAGCAGATTAGCTCAAGCTGAGTGATTTTTGAAAATATGGCAATGTGCAATATTGATGATTAAATAAGTAATTAGTTGACTGTAAAAACTTCCGCCCCATTTTAATTTTCGAGTACTAACAATTGATTTTGTCTAACATGTGCAATATTGCACATGTTAAAGCAACTAAAAGTAGTAAATTTTTATTGGAAAAAACAATTATTTATTAAAAAGTTATACATTTAATATAAAATGTACAAGTTTCAATGCGAAGTTACTATTTAAAACTTCTTAACATGTGCAAATTTACTCATGATAGAAAAACCGTTAACAATTTTGCATCAGATTCACAGAAAAATCAATTGATCACCTAGATGGAAACATGTCTCATACAAATGTGCTATTTACAAGTTTTTCTCTTTGGTTCATGTAAAATTTAGATTAAGGACTATCATGAAAGAATCACCAATTCCAACAAGAATTTACTATGAAATTTACATATTTACTACTAAAGAGAAAATTTGGATTTGAATTCAAATTAAAACTAGTGTGAATTTTGTGTCAATCTTCATTGGTTGCTACTTACAACCTAGCTATAGAACCACATTCATACAGAAGTGTTATATGATTCCAATGACAACAATTAAACTTTTACACTATCCTTCAAAACAAACAAGAACATTTCTTTAAAAGCCTTTGAAGGGCACAGAAAATGAAAGATTGTGTACTAAACAAGGGAACTTCCAAGTTTTCCACAGATAAGTAGTTGCCCTTTTTTATATCTAGGAATCAAACTCGGTATCTCGAGATTTACAACACTCGCACACAATGCGCACTACCTAGTGGTAGATAAGTAATTGACTTTGAACTATCAAGCAAATAAGTTTCAGCTTACAAAAGGAGTTATATGAACCTCCTCTTGAATTTACGAGTAGTTGTTTGGTATGAACGTGCCAAGAGGCTGACCCCTATACCAACTCCTAAAAAGATACCAAGTCCAATTCCAACACCAACTCTTACTCCAGCATTGAACCATGATAGCTCACCATCTTCCATATCTATATATCCTTCCCTTTGACAATACATGTTGTAATGCTCTTCTTGTTCTGGTTTAAAGCTTCTGTACTCAGCTACCTATGAACCAAAACCAAACAAGCTAAGTTATTACTGTTGTGACACTCATAAGCACTTATGAATTCTACTGCCATTTTATAACTAGATATATGTTGTTGAAGGACTAATACTAGGACAAATTAAGTCCAAGTAACATGGTAAATAAATTTTACAGATGCTTAAAAGGTTTGTTAAATGGAATGCTGAGTATTAATCCTAAGAAAATCCTTGTATAGATTAATGCATAAACAATTCCAACTTCCAAGTAAATACTCCTTAAAAGATAAAACATAAATGAAAAATCAAGCTCTAAAAGCAGATACTATGTTAGGTATTGGATTTAGACCTTAGACATATAAATGGGCCAAATAGAGGGCACCAATATGTATTCGATGGTTGCTCAATAGGCCCCACAAATTTGCTCACCTTTCTGAAAAAAGTCGATCAGGAGTTACAAACTGATCAGGAGCGAAATTGAGAGGCCTACTGAACAACCACATATGTATTTGGTTACAGTTGCTGATGTGGCCAATATACTTGAGAGAAAAGGTAGTTATAAGAAGGAGACACTTACCATTAGGGGAGACATTGGTTATTATTTTGTCAAAAAACCCTATGGTTCAGACAGAAATAGAATTATCTCTTCTCTGAGTAGCTGTTTTCCTTCAGTAATACGTTTATTTCAATGAAAAATATAATTTTATGTTTCTCTTGAGTTTAGGTTACTATCACACTCAATATCAACAAATTTGTACCATAATAGAAGGAGTAGATTGAAAGTTTTGGTGCAATTTGACTAGACTTTGTCAATCCATTTTAACAACTCACACCTTGTAGTTGTACATTCATCTGGTCTTAAATATAAATAAAAAAAATGCATTTGATCTAAACTTAATCTAATTAATACATATACTTTTTTTTTGTTAATATTTGAGACAGGGAGCATAAAGTCTTGAAGCACACATGAAGATGCTGAGACACAGCATACAGAAAATAAGGCCTCCCCACTACCAGTACTTGTCCTTTAATGGGGAAGGTCAGAATCTATTTACAAGGGACATTGGAGAATGCAAAACAGAAAATAATAAGTTAAATTTGTAGTTCCCAATAGTTAATAAAAGATATGTGTATTGTGGTTTGAGCCTGCCCATGCAACAGTCACACTTCTAGGATAGGATTTTTGGGACCAATATCATCTAAAGGTACTAAATTAGAGGGACCAAAACATAGATAACATTAATAAACAACTTGCATTAGATTATTCTAGCAAACAGAAGTTTAGGCATAGAACATGATTTATAACAAAAAACAGTATTACCAAGGGAATATGCCACATTTTATTCCCAATCCGAAAATATAGTCAATTAGTCATAACTTAATACATAGTAATTTGTATTATCCACAAAAATTGCATGGTAAAAGAAATAAGCATATCCCATGATTATGAAAATAAATTCTGATATACTATCCCTAATAGACCAAATGGAATATTTTGCAAATTAGTGCATGTTTGGATTGACAGCGCGGTCTGACAAAACCGCAGTGTGGCACCATGATTTTGTCAAAAGCTAGATGCTTCAACAAAATCACGACGTCCCTGTGATTTCATCAAACACACAGTGATTCCAAACATGCACTTAAAAGTTGTGCAATTTTACCTGTGAATCAAGTCCATGATCATGATCACAAACATCTTTCTTAATTTCAGATGTTTCATATTCTGGAATCACATCCAACAAGCACACTTTCCTATTATGCTTCTTCCTGCAATTGATCTGCTGTGTCCTTGTTAAGATTATAGGTTTTCCTGAGAAGCAACCAGCAACATAAACCTCAATTTCAGGAACAGAAACATGTTTTCCTTTGAAAAAACCACTATTAGGTGCCATTTCTGTTTCACAATTCATACTCCAATATCTCTTATCATTATCATCATTTTTCATCTCAAGAACACAAGAGAGAATGCATTGATCTTTATCACAAACTTCAAACTTCATGCTACCATTTAATCTTCTACTATCTGTATTCACAAAAGTGACTTGTTCAGATTTCTTATCAATTCTATCCCTTCTTAGAATTGAAGAATCTTCATCACTATTCATGTTACTTCTAACACCATTTACCTCTAAAAGTGTATTAGGACTTAAGGGTATATGATGAAGATATAGAAACTGTGGTGTTGATTCATTCACTTGAATTCCACTAACTCTTACATAAAAAACTCTTACATCAAACCAAGGTAATGAAAATGATAATTTGATGCATGATGGATCATAAGGTGAATATTCAATTATTTGAAGACTTTTATTTCTTGCTTCTCCTCCATTGCATGATGATGCATCATAAGATCCTCCCATCTTCATATCCAAAATCACTGAAATTGTTAATCCATAATGTTTTTTTCCAATCAAAACAAAACCTGTTTCACAATCAACGAAACAGTTAAAGGATCGCTGATGTAATTTTGCCTCAAATATTGTACAAACTCGAAACGAAACAAGAAAAACAAAAGAAAAAAGACACAATATGAATTCTAAAGGGAAGAAAAGAAGGTAGAAAGAAAGAGAACTTGAGTGAAGGTGGAAGATTATAAGTCACAAGATAAAAATGGCAATTTATTATATTGTTTATGTTTTGTAGATTAGAATGAAAATGAAATGGAAAAGGTGAAGTATATTAAAGTGAAGAGCATTTATTTATTTATGTAGCAAATAATATACACTTCATATAGTAATTACTAGGAGACAAATCTATGTGTTTATTTAAGGAAGATGTACCACCACAAACAAATTTAAATTCCTATTTTTCAGGAAATAAACTATAACCATGAAAATTGAACTATTCATGCACACTCTTTGACTTTGATTATGATGTTTTCTTCTCTATCCTTTACCACAGCCACGCATGCTTATGTGCAATCAAATTCTTAAACCAAGGTACCTTTCATATCTTTTGTCCACATAATCTAAGTCCTGCCCTGTGGTCGTGGCAGGCTGGCAACAATATCAAATATGTTTTTTTTTTTTGGTAAAATATGTGTTCTTTCTTCTAAACAAAGCATAATATATATGTATAAAACTATATAAGCAAACGTAGTTGTAATCTGATTTGTTTCAGCAAAATTAATTTCTACACTTGAAGAAATACTATATATTGCTTCTAAAAAGATATGAATAAATCTCTACATGTTTTAACAACAAAATTTATTAAAAACCAAATATGTTCAAGACGAGCAGAGACAAGTAAGACCGAAACAACATAACAAAAGACGTTCTATATAAGCAGAATATAATTTATTTATTTTTATAAAATCGGACAAACTAACTCCAAAATCAACTAAACACCAAAACCAAAGGCATACTCCCACACAACAACAGAAACAAATCTTGTGTCAACCCCTCAAACACCGTCGCGAGCGATCACCAAAAACAATTTCAACCGTTGCATGCACCAAAATAACCACCAAACCAACTAAAAAAATTCATGTAACACCCACAGCTCCAAAATACCATCATGCCGGACAAAAGCACCTAAAGAGAGCCGGCTAGATGATGAAATTTCTAGTTATAATTGACTTGGCAAGATAAAAAAAAATCTTCATTGTTATTGAATTATTATTTTAAAAATGAATTTAAGAAGTAATGTTATAGGCTTATAGCTTGGCTAGATGATGAAATATAACTACTTCGAGTTAAAAAAAAAAGTTATTTCATTTCATTTTTTCTTTTAAAATTCAAATATATTCATTAGATAACACCATAAACAAAGCACGAGATATAGGGATGGGGCCTTAGTATACTTTTGAAATTTCAATATTAGATTTCACAAGTGGAAGCTATATAATCATCACCAAATTTCAAAATTTTGAAACTAAAGTTTTAGAGCACGAGACAGGGTGATGGGGACTAAGAATTAATCAAAAAATAATAATAATATTAGTACAATGAAATGGGCCTTCTGACTAGAAAATTTAATCTTATCCGATAATTAGATAGATATATCATATCATATGATTTTTTTTGAATAAATCATATCACATGATGAAATTGCATTTACGTCTCACCAGGTCGGTCGGTGCTAAAATTGAACGTGAAGTGGATGAATATTGTATTGTATTAAAAAATGATGACTTTCTCTTTAGGAGGTTTAGCTCGTTAATATTAATTGATTAAAATTTAAATCATAATTCGATAGGATAAAATCTACATTGAAATTATGACTGTTTTATACTAGTCTGGTTCAATCCATTAGTGTTTTTTTCCCCTTAAAAAAAGTGTATGTGACTTGCTTGGGAAATTAACACGTATATTTGACTACATTACTACTTTTTTTTAACAAATCAAAATGAGATAATTATAAACAGCTGTGAATCGTCCCACACAAGACATATAAAGGAGAAACACCAGCAAATATTTACAAGGTCAAGGTGCTAGAAACAAAGCACCATCGAAACAAACAAACTAAATTACACAATAATGCTCTTACAAGGGAGCAGATGTTTTCACCAATCATGATAACTTTAACTGAACGAAGCATGTTTTGATTTTAACCATAAAAACGAATTTAGCTTGACTTTTTCGATAAGCATAAAAGGGTAGCAACCGTATGTTGGAAGACACGGTTGTTCATCTCCTTCCAGATAACCCAAGCAACAGCAAACCAAATGATCTTTAAGACTACATTACTTCTTAAATTCATTTTTAAAATAATAGTTTTTATTAATGAAATTTTCAACCATTTTTATCGAATATCACCAACAACAAAAAATGTGGAACATAAAGATATAAGTGTATGGCATTAACAAGAAAAAATGCATGCCATACACTTATATTCTAAAATTTTCAATAAATGTGGAACATAAAGATATCCAAATCATTTAAAATTTGAATAATTTAAATGAATCCATTAGGATTTAATTTTTTTTATATTCAAGACTTAGTATAAACATATAAAAAAAGAAAATGATATGATATGTTTAGTACAACCAGCTGGTCCTTTGTCAAAAAAAAAACCAGCTGGTCCTTTTTCCGTGCTTTGCTGCATTTCTTTTAATTTTAAGGAACGTTTGTTTCAAGAATTTAAAATTATTCTTAGGATTATTGTACCCGAAAATATAAAGATAAAAATTCAATTCCTAAATATTCTTTGAAAAAAAAGAGACTGGCGCGTACTCCCTCGTTCCCAAATTATTAGAAAAACTTATTTTCTTTATCCCAAATTATAAGTAAAAAAGACCAATTTTATCATATTAAATTATGTTATTTTAAAAAAAAACCATCTTTTTTAAAGCAAAATTAAATGCAAACTGCAATTCAATTTGCGCTTCATTTTCATTAACGAAAGAAAATTATTTTTACATCTTACTATAAAACTTATTTCAAAAATAACACAAGAAACAATGTTATAAACTACTATATTTTAGTTTTTTTAATACGTGTGAAATTAATTTTTTTTCTTATAATATAGGACAGAGAAAGTAGTTTGGTATTCATAAAAAATATCAATAGTTACTTAAAAAAAAAAATATATCGATAGTTATAATTTATTTTTTCTTCTAGTAGTATAGTGGTTAAAATTCACCTATTTCACAATGAATAAATGAGTCTCCATATAACAATGCATGTTCTTGACTTCCTGTGTCAACTGAGCTATGCTCACGGGAGTATAATTTTCTTATTTAAAAAATATATAAAATTTTGTGGGAATGGACATTATAACCTTCACATGAAAATAAATCCATAAATTTATAATAAATTTCCAACCATAAAAGAAACGCGGTATAAATCAAATCATTCCCGCGAATTAAAACCTTTGAAATCTTTCGTTCTTCTCTCACGCTGCAACACAACCCGTTTCTCCGCCAGCCACGCCGCCGTGCCTCGACGGTGGTTGCCAAAGCAACACCTCCGTCTGCAAAACCTGCTTCTGCACGTTGTTCATGTTAGTCACTTCGCTTTTCTTCTCCAGGTTCGTTCCTGATTCAGTTTTCCATACTGCTTTGAATTGTTAATTGAATCTTCTATTTTGAATCTTGCACTGTGAATTAATCGTCTATGTTTCATTGATAATAGTTTCTATTTTTGTGCTTATAGGTTTGTTGATTACAACTTGTTTTCAGCAAAACCCTAACAATGAAAAAATTGTGCATAGAAGACATATCGGAGATGGTGAATTTAGGGTTAGATTTAGAGACTGAAATTTTGGTATGGCTGCCGCTAAAGTCATTGATGCGTTTCAGATGTGTTCAACGATCTTGGAATGATCTTATTCAGAGCCCGGCGGCACATTAACATGTATGATAGTCCTAGTCTCATGATCCTTAATGAAAAACGACCATATATAACCCTTCTTTCATGTGACAACCTAATACACATCAAATCCCCCTTTTCCAACCATTCCCACCGTCCTGTAACAATCGAATCGAATCCTATGGTAGTTGTAACGGTGTTTTCTGTCTCAAAGGTTTGTGTTGGTATAGTAATAGTTGTGTTGAAGGAAGGGCTGGAGAACTGCTCAGATCATATGACCATCAAGGCAACTCACTTTGCCAATTTCAAATCGATCTCGATTATAATATGAATTTCTGGATTCATGAGTATGTACCAAGCATTGCTCCTTTGTCACACCAAACTGATATATATACTGTTAATGCATACAATGGTGTTATTTAACATAGGTTTTAGCCAATTTGACTTGCTAAGAAAGAACATCTGCAAGAGAGTTATGATCATTGATCAATTATGTTTACCAACATCAATCACATTTCTTTGAGATTACTGTTTTAATAGTTGTTCTTCCTTACTGTTTTTCAATTATTTAATAGTTGTTTTCATGTAGAAATGCAACAAAAGATGTCTTTATGTATTAAAAACAAAACAAATTCTAGAAAATGTGGTTTTAGGAGTTTGATTACTATTGTGATTTGTGAGAAACATATATGGATGATATATTAGATTGAGGAAACTGAAGAGGAAAAGGATTATCATATAGGATCCACACTCAGAATTCCTAGCTCTTTTTTGCTTTGCAGCATCTGCAAAATACAAAGGAAAAAGGCAGCTTCTTAACCTCATAAAAAGAGAGAAACAAAATATACTTTTTTGGCCATATTATTGGTTCTCATGTCAAATTCCATCTCTAAGGGTATTGTTTTGAGTTGACACACAATCAGTTGGAAAGAAAAAAATCAAAACAGATGATACTTATACTACTTTGGTTTATTAATATTGTCTTTATTCTTTGATTTATTTGTGATTTGAAAAACTGAAACAATTATTATTTTTTCTTAATTTCCCTTGTTCCAATCCTCTATTCATCAACAAAATACAGGTTCTAATGGTATTTTGTCTAACTTGTGTACAATTACATTAGAAAGGATATATGATACTTGTATTCATATTGTTATGATGAACATTAGCTCGTTTTTTGTGATCTAAACCGTAAGAATTTAAGAATTAATTCAAGAGTTTGTCAACTTTAATTGAATTTTATACAGAAAAGATAGTTTTATTACTTGTCAAATTAAGCCCAAATTGAAATGAGGTCCAATAGACGGAGATAAGTGCTCATAATCCACAAGCACGGTTGACACTAATAAAGGATAGAGTAAAGTGAGAGTATTATGGATTATTGATTAACAAATTATGGCCTTGTCGTTTCATTTTCTCTGGTTTGGGCTCTGATTGCTTTTTCTTTCATTCTGTTGGTAGTATATCAGATTCATAATTAGATTAGAGGATTGTTGCTCATCTTGTATCTGTGTGTCAAGGGTGTGGTTTGTTGGTGATTGATTGGGCTCTAGCATTTTCGTTTCGTTTATTGTCTATCCTTAAGATGAAAATTAGTCAAACCTATGTAAAAAAAAAGTAAACATTTTTTGTTTGTTCATAAAATATACTTGCGGAAAAAACAACTTTAGTCTGATTATGACTTTTTTGTATAAATGACTTTATCCTAATTAAGACTTTTCAGTGGTCTACAGTATGTCCACCAATTTAAGTTCTCTAATTTGACTAATGACTATGAAATTAATTTTTTGTCATCTGTCTACAAATGGAAGTCATGCACTTCAAAAACTTTGAAGAAAAAAAAAATGAAGCTGATACTCTGATTAATTGGATAGTCACTTCCCCCACTAGCCACTAACATGAAAAGGCTTCAAAAGCAAACATGAATTAGCGTCATTGATTACAAATTTGGTCCCCTAAACAAATCAGATTTTTGTTATTGAAGTAATGTGCAAAACCAGAAAACTCATATGAGACAAACATCAAAACTCAAAACATAAGACCGCACATTCTGTGTCTTGTTCTATAATTCTATTATTAATTAATTAATTAATTAGTGATTAGATAAACTACACTTTTTAGTTAAGTAAAGCTGTATAACCCAAAATAATGTTCCTAAAAAAATTCAAAATAATGACCCACAGATTTAGCGATACCGTTTTCTGCATTCTTGACTCTGAATTACTCCTACATGTTGACCCCACAAATTTCTGGTGCATTAAGCACGTGTCTAGTCCGTGTCATTGAAAGTACTTATTCCATTCCGTTTTAAAATGGGTATCGTTTAAAGTTTTCACATATATATTAAGTAATGTAATAATTAGGGTAAAGTTTTCACATTACATTTTTACTAAAATAACCTTGTTACTTATTGATACATTTTCTATCATTATAAATTAGGGTAATGTTGACGAGTGCTTCCGAAACACTCTTTAAAAGTCTTAAATAATAACTTTTTATAAAAACTTATGTATTCAATGCATTGAAAATTGAACTATTTAAATGTTTTAAATAATAATTTCCTAATTTAAAATATTTAAAGAGTGTCTCGGGAACACTTCGTTAACAAAACCCTACAAATCAAAGTAGAATATGTGTTTCGAATTTAGTGTACATAGTAATAATTACCAATGAAAAAAATTAATTAATACTACATCAAAAACTAAAAGGACAAAACGACATTCATTTTTAAATAATTTATTTTTGCTAAAATAACATTCATTTTAAAATAGATGGAGCAATAGGCTATTTTTAGTTTGTCATAGAATTATTTTAGACTTGAATATCGTCTTTCTAAAAGGTTGATATGACCTTGAAGTTACTTAAATGTCTAAATGTCTATTTTATATGAAAGTTTTTAAATAAATAATCTCACATATATATAAAGGTCATGGTATAACTTGTGTCAATAACAACGACATAAATTAAGAAAATAAAAAAGGAATTAAAATCTATTAATTTTTGTATTAAAAAGATAAAATTTTAAAAATATAATGCGTACAAGCTTATGCGATTATACACGATGAAAATTGGATTGAATTTTACATAATGAATCAACAACACAGCTTACAAGCATTTATACTAAATATATGAGAGTCTAAGCTAAGCTATAGTGTGTACAAGCTTATGTGATTATTACAAACTCTCCTAAGATCGAGGGAAACAATTATGACCGTTTTACAACTATTTTTGAGCTTGCAAGGTCTGTAAGCTTGTGACACAAGTCACTTATGTCTATCGTGTTTTTCCTCCATTTCTGATAATCTCTTGTGCATTTGTTTTGCTATCATTCAACAAAAGTATTTTAATTCAAATCTATAGCAATTAAAGATTTTTAAAAATTTGAATACACTAACCTTAATATCAATAGATTTGAAACAACGGAATTACACTAATAATGTGTTTGGTTGGATGTTAACATACAAAATCTCGCGTCCCAATGCTCATAAAACGTGAAAATAACAAAGCTTAAATTTGTAGAGTTTGGCCAAACGCATGGCAACGAGTATCCCACCCTGTATACAAACACATGCTAAATGTTTGGTATTGCTTTATTTGTACCCATTAAACAATTATTAAATAAGTACCCGATATGTAGTTTATTTTTATAATTGAAGAGATTGTGGCTGTAAAAAACCAGTTAATCAAAGATGTGAGCACAGCTCCCAAACCAACTCCAGACAATTTAGTGATTTACACAAACACCAGAGTTCCTGATTATTTCTACCACTGCCATGATTTTACACACTCACGTCATATATGAGTGAAAGTGTAACTTATGTATGACGTTAAAAAAGAGGATAGAATTGATGGTTAATTAATATGTCATTATTTTTTTCATCCTATGAAATTCTTGTACACCTTTTTCATATTCTAAAATCCAAAATATTTTAATGTGATTTTGAAGGTTTTATGAGGTTTTTATGAATCCAAAATATGGGGCAGCAGCGTCACCCCGATATATTTCCTACTTCTTGGTAACGACCTCGTCGGGATAGAGTGAAATGTAATGTGGATGCCTCTTTCTCGGTTGAACTAAATAAAATAGGGATTGGTATGTGTATTCCTGATAAAGAGGGTGTGTTTATTCTCACTAAATGTATACCGTTGCCGGTTCTGCATACCATTAATGTTGGCGAAGCTTTGAGTCTCTTTTATGCATTGGAATGACTAAGTGATATGAGGTTTGATCATGTTGATTTTGCCTTGGACTCAAAAATTATCGTGGATGCTTTCAACCACCCACGTCTAGATATTCCTAACTTTGGATTTATTATCTCTGCTTGCATAAGTTTAAGTTTGTTTAGTTCAAAACTTACAAATTCTAAGGTTGAGTTTAATAAACGACAAACAAATGAGATAGTTCACGTTCTTGTTGGAATTGTCACATTATTAACTAGTCTCACCACTTATTCTATTGTACCTCATTGTATTGAACATCTAATTATTAATGAAATGATATATTCATGTTTTATTAAAAAAAAAAAAAAAAGTACCCACTTGTGTGATAAGTGATGAGCACACATTTAAAGAAGAGAGGACGCCGAACCATGCAAGCAACAACACAACACAAAACAACACAATTGGTCAGACTGCAACACTGCAATATTGAGTAGTACAACACACCAAACCAAACCTGCCAATACTGCCTTTTACCTTGCCCTACCTCTAGTAAAAATACCCCACATACCCTCTTTTGGTCCACACCCTTTCTTTAACCATGGTTACTATTACCATCACTTTTCCACTTTCTTACTAGGCTCGCATTTCCTTACCATGGTTTATTCTGCAGTCAAAGAGCATGTAGTAAGGTTTTTGTCCTCTCACACACCTCCCTAGTTTGTACAACACTCTACTCTCTTATTGTATTGTACCTTAGCTACTTTTTATTTTATTATATTTTACCCCTCTTTCATGCAATGGTAGAAAGGAAACAACATGGACATTGGAATGGCATTGGAAGGAATGAATGGACAAAAAAAGAAAGTAAAACATGACTTCAATTACTTTTTCAGAATTTTTTTAAGGGAGTTTTTATTTCATTTTGAGAGCAAAATGATGACCTTTAATTAATTATCCTCCCATTTTCACAAAAATTGTACCTATTTGATCAAGTATTTATCTATTTACCATTATTAAAAATAAAAACAGGTTGTTATTGAATTGAGAATGATATATGTAATAGCATCTATTACAGGGTACAATTGATAAAATAAAACTAATACACTTTCAAAATTATTTATACAACATTGACACTTTAAATTAAAAATGTATCAATATCTTAACATCAATACGACACCAATAAATATAATAACAATAATCAAATTTTTGTGTGAATAAGATATCATTTACACACAATTGTAGATATTAATTCTTGAAACCTAAGATATCTAGTTAAGTGGAAAAAAATCATTTATAATCAATTTAATTTTTAAACTATTAATATCTTTATTGGTAAGACCATACCGATCAATCTACAATTATTAAGAAAAGTTTGTCTAACATGTACAATATTGCATGTTAAAAGAATTAAAATTAACAATTTTTTATTCAAAAACAATAATTATTTTATATATTTAATTTGTCAAAAAATGTATACTCAGTTTTCAAAATTATCTTTAAATTATTAAAAGAAATATAGTTGATTTTTTAATTATCTTTACTTAATATGAACATTTTTGTGAAAAACTAATGAATGTATCTTAAAATTTTAAAGGGATCCTACAAAATGAACAATTTTTAAAGGGAGTATCATTTAACAAAGAAATTTGAAGTGAACTCGACCTTTAACGTTTGAATTCTGCTCTTCTCTCAACAAGTTTTGCTCCCATTCAACCAAAATACACATCTGTGAGTTAACTAACGCAAGTGTTAATCCTGCCTTAGTTAATTCACGCAAGAGTAAATATATGCGTTAGCTAACTTACGCAGCAATTAGCACCTGCGTGTGTTAAACTGATTTGATTAATATGCAACTTTATTCGAATTTATTTAATACGCAATTTTTATTCGAATTCACGCTGAGTTTAATTAGTCTTTATTCGAATTTATTTATTCAATACACAATCATAAAATAAATGCAAAAATTAACAAAAATAAAGGAACAAAAATAATAGACATAAAATCTCATTTTATTAATATAATTCTTAGTACATTTACAATGGTGTAATACTAAATTTGCGAAGAAAAAAACACCACCATAAAATTTGTCTTCCTGTTGTAAAACTAAAAGAAATCCACAAGAAAATCAGCCTTCATGTGGTAAAACGAAGAAAAAAAAACGCAAGAAAACCAACATTCTTGGGGTAAAATTAAATTTGCACATTTAGTTTTACCCGTGGGATAAAACTAAATCTGCTTCTTTTTACCCCTAGAAGGCTGCTCAGTGCTCACCAATCATCTTTTTACCCAAAGATTGGTCTCTTTTTACACCAAAATAAAGACTAAAAAAAGAAGGAAAAGAAGGAGATTCATAAGGGGAGAGAGTGAGGAGGTGAGTGAGAATGTGAAATGGTGTTAGGAAATGAGGAAGTTTGGAGGGGTATTTATAGGTGGGAATGGTAACATATGTTATAACTACAATAAATGTAGTAAAAAAAATGTAAAAATTGTAAAAAAAAAAGTGTAGAAACAAGATTGAAAACCTGACCACCGTCTAAAAAACATGTGTTCTTGAGCTCAGACCACCGTACAACCTACATGAGTTAATTCGCGCACATGTCAGTGGTGCGTAACTTAAGTCACACTGAACTCTATTAGGGGAGTGAGTTAAGTCAAGATGCATCACTCAACTCACCCAAAGGTATATTTAGAAAATCAATTGGACTATGCATCGGGTAAAGAGCAAAATTCTTAAAGTTTGATGGTCTAACTTTTACACGTATTATGTTATCAATTTATCCCGTGTCTTATACGAGTGCTTCACAATGATGCTTGCTTTTAGACCCGTGTTTGCAAAATCTTGGTTCTGGTCAAAGATATTGGTCTACCTTTTAAATATTGTTAATTATTTTTTACATAAAAATAATATATATGCACATATATATATTATGTCAAGTGATTTTTAAGAGAGAGAGAGAGAAAGAGAAAGAGAAAGAGACAGAGAAAAAAGTGATTATTTTGATTCATATGTTTTCTTCTCACCTCTTTTATCAAATGATATTATGGTATATATTTGATATTGATGGGTTTGTGTAAATTTTTTGTCTAGATAGAGAGATTGAAAGTTGTTATTTGTAATAGAGTAAGAATAGTTTTATCATATCATATCATATATGATATGGGTAAGAAACCACAAAAAACAAAGGAAATTTGGGCAGCAATAGCTGAAGCATCATCAACAATAGATGAACATCAAGAACAACCTCAACCTACCAGAAAAAGAGGTAGACCTCGTAAGATTGTTGTGAAGATGGAAAGTTCAGAAGAAAAAGCAGTTTCACAAGAAGAAGGTTCTATGAAGAAAGAAGAAGGAACAAAAACATCATCAGAAGTAGAAGCATGCATGGTTAGAAAAGAAGAGGGAGGTGAAGAGATTCAACTTGTTCCAAAAGGTGTGTCTGTGTCTTGTAGAAGCAGCAGAGCTAGGCGTAAAAGCAAACCCGTAAAGAGTAGTACTCAATAATATTTTTATGATTAATATCACTCTGCTTATAATTAATTAATCATTACTGCTTCTATTAAGAAATTATTAGCTTCTTGATTTGTCTAAACTGATATTATGTCAAAGAAAAGAAACTATTTTATCTTTGAAATATTATTATTTTGTTTGTTTTTTTTTTGCTTATTGCACAAAACCATGTATTGAGTTCAGTTCATTTTATTTGTTTCTTTACTTGAACTAGAATATTATCGATTGCTTGAAACTATTAGGGTTGAATTTATACCAAGTATAATAAGTTGTTTGCATCACTAGTGATTGAAACATGCTTTGTGGTTAGGTTTATTTTCTTACTTTTCCCTTATTTATATAATTATATTATATGAGTTGAATATCAAAATGTACATATTTATTTTCATCACTCTTTTACTTTATATTGTCTAGAAGTTACACGTATTTTAAAAATACAAAACCAAAGAACAATGAATCTATCATCAAATATATACGATCGTCTGTTTGGTGTTTGCATATAGTTGGATTACAACAATTGCATGTTGGATCTTTTGATGGATATGAAATGTTTGAAAGTATTCATGTCTTTTAATTATTACTAGCTTGATTTGTATGGAAAGGTAAAGAATAATATTAGTATAGGAGGAAGAGTAGAATAACAAAATGACTGACATAGGTAAGACTCACGTGTGTGGGTGCAGTGAATCTGAAAGGAGCATGGGGTTTGAGTTTTCTCGGTTCTCATTTCACAGACAAAGTGAGTGTGAGTGTGAGTGGGTACCATTGCAATTTACCAATACCATTTGCAGGAACTCGTCACGTGAGACTCAAGTTCCAATCAACAATGCACCTTTGTTGTGTGTTTTGATTAAGTGAATATTTGGTTATGAGGTGACCAATCAATTGATTCTATTAAACTGATTATGTTTAAAAATGAGTTGATTTTAAAGTGATTAATGTTTGAATGTATTTATGTAAAAATGATTTTAAAAACAAATTTAAAGTTAAACTCAATTGTAAAAGTCAATCTCCATATTGCAGCTTCAAATAGAATCAATTCTATAAACAAAATCAATTTTTCTCTAAATCATCCAAATGCGGTAGTGTGTGTTTGGTTCTGTGGTGACAAATATTGATTGACTGAATCGATTATGTAATATTAATTACGAATAAAACTGATATTTATGTAAAGTGATTTATGTTTGTGTATGTTTTTGACAATAAATTTAAGGTTAAATGATTCCTATAAGATAAAAATTACAAATTCTAACTTCAAATAGAGTCAATTCTATAAATAAAATCAATTCTACATCTAAAATTAATTTTAAATTGAAATCAAACATATGCTTTGACAAAAATTGACTTCAATAAATTTGAGATCATATATCAATTCTTGAATTCAAAACTAAAAATTGCACTTCCTCCAATACCACATGTCCAATCTAAGTGGGTTGATTTATACTTTTGTTATACACCTAATTATGTCAAAATAAGTTCTATCGGCTACAATTTCATTTCATCCAAAAATTGAAACCAACCATTTCTAAGATTTGACCGATTTTGAGTCAAAGTGAAAACATTGATGGCGAAAGGATAGAACTTATTTTGATATATTTTGTATCTGGTTATTATAAACAGTGTCATACAGAGAGAAAACATTGTATAATGCTTGTCCAGAGACCAGAGCATGATCAAACTTCAACTTGTGATCTAGTGTTTCCTTGCTGCGTTTTATTTTGTTTTTCATTAAAGAAATTATATTTGTAGAACACTTTTGAACAATTTTCTATTTGATACTTACGTTATCTTCTTACTCTCTTTCTTTTTTTTCTCTCTCTATTATATTTTCCCAATAAAAATAGAGAAAACGAAGTTTATCACAAAAGTTATCATCAAATGGTTGTACACATATTGTTACTCTTTCATTAGGTATTTAGTAGTGTTTTATACTTGGCGTTGTGAAGCTTGTATGACTTAAAAATGGTGATCCTTGAGACTTGATATTGGGGGGCAAGTATATACCGTACTATATTTCCTTCCTTCATTGATCTGTCGTCTTTTATATTGTTCTCTTTTTTTTCTTTCTCGTTCATAATAATGACAAATGAATCAAATACAAAAATCTTCATTCCCAAATCAAAAGCAGGAAATCTGTACCTTGGTCTCAGAATCTTTACCGACTTGCTTTGGGTAGTACGATTACGTAGTTACAAAATAAGCACTTTTTACTTCGTAGATGCAATTTATCAAAATTGGAAGGTAATACTAAAATAATCTAAGTAAAAACCTTAGTGTTATTTAGTATTCATGAGATTTTTATAAATGTCTATAAACACTGTTAATATAAAAACTAAATCGGAAGAAATAGTGTCGGCTAAACAAATAACATTGACCCTCGAAAATGAATTGAGTCAATTCTCTAACAGGATGATTCTATCACGGTCCAAAGTTGTCATCAGTTAAAAACGTGTCCTTACTCCTTAGTTAAGTACGTCCATGGAAAATGTGTGTAATTGATAGGGACTACTAACAAAAAATGCAATTGTTAGTGCCACTGCGTGAAAGCGTGTTTAAGGAAAAAGGGAAATATGGCTTATAAGTCTAACATTTGCAAGCAGGACGATTAATAATAAATCTTGCAACTTGCAGCATCAAGGGCCAGCAGAAACCAAATTTTACAAATTAAATTATGCATATAACTTGGTGATACATTGTTTGATTTGATTATGACTCACAATACCACAAGTTCAATGCATATGAACAGAGTGGGTGATGCAGTATGGAAAAAATCATATTAGGTACTAGTACTATTTTGACTTCATTAGTATAATAAAGAAAACACACTACCACTTTGATCCTTAAAAGGGATTTTATAATTGTAATAACCAAATTACAAACTGATATCAATTTAATAACTTATACATAGAAAGCCATATTAATTTAATCAGATAAAAAATTGGCATTCTTTCGGTCACACAATAAAACAAGAAAAATAACAATTCAGTCTTTCAAAAATAAGAAAGAAATGGACATCAATTTAATTTAATATTTCAAATTTTCAATCTCATGGATTTTGTATAAAATTATGGTTGGATATCACATATGACTGAGGGATTAAAGTGCTGTCAATTTTGATGCAGACTTAACCTTTTAGGGATTAAAATAAATATTTACTCTTTAACAAACAAAATATTGAAACTGAAGACTTGGCTATATTGTTCTAAGATTTATACATTTTATTTGTTTGCTTTGCAATATGATTACCACTTTATCTGCCTCTCTTCAAACCAAAATACTAATATGCTAGCAACAATTACAGCAGAGCAAATACTAAGCAATGCTATTTATTGCAAGGAAAACTCAAGATATTCTTCAAATCTCAATTTCAAAAACAAATAGCTGCAAGACTAATCCCTATATTCTGCAACTACAATAATTAATTAAAATAACTACAAAATTCTTTCCTCAATTGCCTTGAATTGGGAAAACATTGAGACTTAAATACACTGGAATGCTTTAACCTATGGTCTAAAGCATTGTATTACAAAACTATCCTATTGAAATATGTTGTAATACCTATAGTTACACGATAAAGAAATGAAAGGGGAAATGGATGTTGGCTACCCAAGGCCTAACTTCTAACCTGATTCTTTGCGGCTTGACTTGTGATGTCTCTCTTTCCTATATCTCAACTGTCCTGGATCAAATCCACCTTCCTCAGCTCCATAGACGGCCCAGGATGGTGTGGCAGCCATGTAATCTTTGCTGTCAAAAGTACTTCCAGAAGCCACCTGAATTTAAATTGATGATAAATGTCAGAAACAAAACAACAATCCAAATTCAGTCCAAAGTAATAGGGAAATAAACACCCACCAGATCATGAAATTTCTCATAGTCTATCCATGTATACCACTGGCCATCAATTTTGAACTTCTTAGTTTTTGCCAAGAGGACACAGCACGAATGAACATGCTCACAGGCAACTTCATACTCCCCTTGGCTTTTCAGAGACAGAGCCTCTGAGAAAGCTTTCACATCGGCATGCCAAGGGACATTTTCCATTGTTAATTTTGATGTAGCAGTCCTGAGAAGAGTTCATTGTCATTCAAAGATGGTTTTCAATCAAGAATTTAGCTGGACTAAGGGGTAGAAATAGAGAGAGAAGAGTGGGAGACTTACGAGCCACAATATGTAACACCCTTGATTTCAATGAAGTCGGGTTCTCCAATACTAAAGAGATTATAATAAGCATCAATTTCTTCAGCATTCCATCCTTTCACAAGGGTCAGGCGGTATACAGTGCGCTGGTGTTTTTCCTTCAGAGCAGTCAAGGAACCCTGGCACATAGTTATCAAAATACAAAGACAAGGTGATCAAGAGGACACAGTAATCATCAAACAGTCAAACAAAATCCAGCGCAGTCACCCCTTCTTCAGATGGCGATCATGCACTAAAAAGAGTCCATGATATATGAACTAAACTCTAAGACAAAAAAATGCATTTCTGCTAGGCTGCTAATTAGAGTAGTTACAAACATCGTACATGATTAATTCATGATTTGATTATACTTTTCTAGATTTTCACTGACATTGAAAAGATACTCACAATAAATCTTTCCCAAAAATCTCCAAAGAGTGGTCTATCAATTGCCTTAAGAGAGTCCTTTGTTCCGGCATCTACACTGACGTATAACTGCAAGCGCAAACAAGAATATTAAGTTTGGCTTGCTTATCCAACATGTTCAAATTTTAAAACTCGGAAAACCTCAAAACCTGGGTGATAGGCTTCAGCAACTTAATTTTCTCTGGAAATTGTGCATTTGTAACTAGAAAAGTGGAAATCCTCCTTTTGTGTAACTCATCCACAAGTGTGTTTATCTCTGGATACATAATAGGTTCACCAACAAGAGATAATGCACAATGCCGTGGTGTCAAGCCTTCAGTTAATCGCTCCAAGGTGACTCCTACAAAAAGAGTTAAATGAGCCAATTTTGAAACTAATTGTATGCAAAACGGTGGATTGTTTTGAAGCTAATCCTCCCAGTATCAGTCAAAATGAAAATGATATAACAGGGTGCTAGACAAGATCAGGGAGGGGTCACAAGATCATGAATCGAGGGATCGTAACACGGATCGTAAGATCTTACCAAATTCACAATTTGACATATATATGGCAATAAATTCATGTAAATGCATAACAAATAAATTGTATACTTACTGATTAAATAATATAATATTCCCCTTGAAAAAAAAAATCTTATTATTTATTTATTTTTTGACCAAAAACATTTTCTTATTATTCATATTATTTGTTTATGTGTATGGTTTTCTTAAGTCACATGATCGGTTATTAATTAATTATTGAAAGCAAAAAGAAAGCATGTTACTTTTTTGGAACAATAAAAAAAAAAGTAAGTTCAAAATGAAGTTGGAAGAAAAGTGTATAACAAAAAGATAGAAACCTCAGCGTATAACAAAAAAAGAGAGAAACAACAGCGTATAAAAAAAACAAAAGACAAACAAAAAAAAAAAAGGAAATGTCGGTATGTAGCAAAAATAGGAAACCACAGCATTTCAGGTGTTTTATTTTATGGTTTTAGCACCGAAAGCGTCGTTTTAATTAAACGGGACGTGGATCCGACCCGCGAACAACAGCTCTGCATAACAAGAACAAAAACGACGGACACGCACAATTTCATCGTTTTTGCAACTTTCTGCAGCGATCCTTGCTGCCCCCACCAAATTCGGCCATACTTCAGCACACAAAGGGGAGGCAAGATTGCAAAATCGTACGATCCTACGAGTTGGATCACGATTTTGACTACCTTGGTCATGCCATCACACAAATCCAAAGGCATTAGGAAGTACTATGTACATTGAAGAGTCAAACTCAAGAATCTATTTACTGTGTGGATAGTGACAGGCCCGGACACTAGATAAGACCAGTACAGAAGATCAGACCAGACCAGGGCCTGATTGCAAACATGTGTTTTCTAGTTCGTGAATTCATTTATGCAGTGAGCTATGGGATGAGACTCGATAAAACATTGTTTACGTCCTCTCAGATGGGCCAACATTTGAGATATTAGATGCACCTGTATTGTAGAGAGCTACAACAATTGAGATTTCTGGGTTTCAAAAAATCTAAACCATTGGCATTTTACTAGGAGCACTTTTTTTTAATAAAATACCACTAATTATTGTTTACCTAAAACATCAATTGAAGAACAATTTTTCTATGCACAAATTTAATACACTGTCACTATCTAGTTTTTTTGATGTGTGAAATTGAGCAATTCACTATCTAGTTTTTTTTTATCTGTGAAATTGAGAAATTCTCAAATGGTGCTTACAGTAAGGGAATAACAATGGTTGTCAAACTTGACGCATTTCCAACAACAAATGTATTGGAAATGCTCAAAAAATTATTTGAGGAGGGTTTAAGGCAAAAGAAGAAATAGAGAATTATCCAGATTGAAGAAAGGGAGACAAACGGCAATCCCAACAACATATATGTTTTTCATGTCAAACTTGAAGTGGGGAACTCAAAGCCACCTCAGATGCAACAATGCCGCCATTATCGATACTGTCGATGCTTCAATGTTTAATTCCAACGAATCAACAGAGATTGTGGTTGTGAGAGAGAAGCTGATACATGATCTGAAAACCGCCACGGATAGAATGAAAGACCCGATTTTGAGAGAAGAAAGCGTAAAAGATATAAAGACTCTTAATTTGTGGAATCAGAGAATGAGGCAAAAAAGAAAGAGATTAAAGCTTCGATTACCGTTTCTGGTAATGCGAAACGTGATATCATTTCTCCAACGAGAATTGGTGGCGGCAATAATGTTTCATCCAGGTTAAGAAATAATATTAATAGTAATAAGATCGAAAAACCGAAATTTTATGATCAGCTTTCGAGGAAGGAAATCGAGGAAGATTTCATGGCGTGCCTAGGCTGTCAACCAAAACAAAAGCTCACTGAGAGGCCTAGAGTTGTTCAGAAACAGTTAAATGTTGGTTGCATGTTTTTCCTTTTTAATTAAAAATTATTTTCTCTGACATTGCTTTGTTTAAATCTTTCATTGATTACAAATTCCTAATTTGATTTGATTTTTATTTTTTTGCAGAATGTTTTCCCTGGATTGTGGTTGGTTAAGGGAGGTTAATGCTGAAATGTATGAGGATCTTGATGCAAATCAAAATGGGAGATCTGCAAAGAGGAAAGGGAAAGGGAAGTGTTTTGATGATGAAGAATCATACCGAGACTATTTCTGAACATGCAACTAATGTTTAAATGCTTCTGAACAACTTTGGGCCTCTTAGTGAAGCTTTGCCTTGGTTGACGGCCCAGCCACGCCATGAAATCTTCCTCGATTTCCTTCCTTGAAAGCTGAACAAAAAATTTTGGTCTTTCAATCTTATTACTATTAATATTAATTCTCAGCATTGACGAAATATTATCGCTACCGTCAATTCTCATCAGAGAAATGAAATCACATTTCACATTACTGAAAACGGTAATTGGAGCTTTAATCTCTCTTTTTTGCCTCATTCTCTGATTCCACAACTTAAGAGTCTTTGTATATTCTTCCCTTTCTTCTCTCAAAATCGTGTCTTCCATTCTATCCGCAGAGATTTTCAGATCAAGCATCAGCTTCTCTCTCACAACCACGGTCTACGTTGATTCATTGGAGTTAGACATTGAAGCACTAGCGGCATCGATAACGGCGACGTTGGTGCATCTAAGGCGGCATTGAGTTCCCCACTTCAAGTTTGAAATGAAAAACATAGATTTTTTTTTTTGAGGAAAAATGAAAAACATAGATGTTGTTGGGATTGCCATTTGTCTCGCTTTCTTCCACCAGGATAATTCTCTATTTCATCTTTTGCTCAAAACCCTCCTCAAATAATTTTGAGCATTTCCAACACATTTGTTGTTGGAAATGCGAGTTTGACAACCATTGATATAGAATGATCAGAAAAAATGCTACTGTTCACCCTTATTGTAAGGACTATTCTCTCAATGTCGCACATTAAAAAAATTAGACAGTGTATTAAATTTGTCCATTTTGTGCATTGATGTTCCAAAATTGTTCCCAGTTAATGTTTTAGGTGAACAATAATTAGTGGTATTTTTATTAATAAATAAAAATAGTGCTCCTAGTAATTTGAAAAGGGGGTTTGTCTTTAGGGACAAGATATTTTTTTCAACTGGAGTATTTAGGGAAAGAGGTAGTGATGAATAAAATCAAATAAAGGATAAATGATGATCTCATAATAAGAAAAAATCAAATAAGAGAATACTTATGTCAAATGAAAAAAATTTACCCTCCTTTCATTTTCCCTCAAACTCCTGCACTCAAACATTATAATCTACGCCTAGAACTACTCTCCCTTGTGAAATTTACCCTACTTTATGAAAGTGTGCATGTTATGATCTAGAGCTACTCTAGTTAAATCACTATTAACATATGTAAGTCCATCAACCTGACAACAGCATCAAACTTCTGAAATGATAACAGCAAAGAAAATATAAAATTACCAGGAACTCCTTTCATTTGTTTAATCATATTCGTATGCTGGTCTATTGCAGAATTTACAATCTCTATTGGATCGTCCATCTCCCACACCCAACTTTTCGCTACTGGATTTGTGTGATGCCTCCAGCAGAAAACACATTTATTTGCACATGCCAAGCTAGGGGTTGCCTCCATGCACCTGTTTCACTCATAAAAGTTGAAACAATGAATATATGATAGCTGAAGTGTGATTGTAAACACATAAAGCAGAAGATAAATCCACTTGTAACAAGCACCAAAAAAATATTTACTAAAACCCATGAAATGATCAAAAAGTTGCAGATAATGCGAAAGTACAACGGAAATTATAAATCCAGAACATTCTTCTTTTAAAGCCATGTCAAATACCAACTCAAAGTTACTTAAAAACAAAGATACACTCTGTTTCTTCTCTCTTCCTGATTACTTTACATTTTATTTTCATTCAAATTTAAGTTCAACCCATCAACGATTAAAAACTGTCACACCATCGATGAAACATACGTCGAAAACAAGCAAGCTCCACCTTGAGATTTAGGTTTTCATTGGCATAAATAAGGTAATGAATTGCAGAATGACATATTATAATAAAGTTGTCCGCTATCACGACACATAAACAACGTTCAGACCACCAAAACCAAATGCTAATGAAATGTGAACTTAAGTATCTCAATTACCTATGACTCTCAATTCCATAAAAGGAATGCTTGTAGCAACCACCTCGACCTCGAAGCTGTGACTTAGTCCATCTACAAATCTTGACACCACTATGTGAACCAATAATCTTATAACCCTGCAAATCGATGATATTTTAAAAACATCATATCTTACTTAACAAACAGAAAGTTCAATCAATTGACAATAACTGCATTTTAACAAGCACCAAGTAAGCGAGCAGTATCACTATGATACCAAAATCACAATGGCTCACCGTAATTTTGACAAACTCACGAACTAAGCAATATAAGAAATTGGAATCTAATGCAATGCATATATGAATTACACAAAGTACAAATTGAGAAACAATATACCTGCTTCACCAAATTTGCTCTAATAACAGGAGTCACCATTTCTTTCTTTCCATTCAACTTCCCATTACTCTCCTTCACCGTAGCCACCGACTTCCTTGAAGGAGCTTTACCGGCAATATCTTCAAGATCAACAATCTCCGATTCCGCCTCTTCCTCCTCGTCAGACTCATCTTCATCAGAACTCACAAAACCACCTCCCGCCTCCCCATTCTCCAAATCACCACCACCATCATCAACACCTTTCAGCATTCCAACAACCTTCCCACACCACTTCTCAAAAACCTCATCCACCTCACCACCATCAACATCTCCTTCCCCCAACGGAATCATCTCATTACCACCCAACGCCTTCATCCGTTTCACAATCTCCTTACCAACCGCATTGAAATTCTCACCATAACCTCCACTACCAACACCGAAAACCGCGAATCTACACTTCGACAAAATCAACGAACCAACTCTAAAATCCTCCGAACTCTCCGCAAGCCAATCCGCAAAGAATCTATACTCCGGCGGTGGTTTTCCATCTTCCCAAGTGGAAGCAACAATAAGGAGAAGCGTTTCCTTGAGGAGATCTTCGGGTTCGTAGTTTCTGCCATCGATGATGTCGAATGCGAGGTTGTTTGAGGTGAGGAATCGGTGGAGACGGTTAGCGAGGGTTTTAGAAGTGTTGGTTTGAGAAATGAAGAGAATTTTAGGGTTTTGGGAGTTTAGGGTTAGCTGTTTAAGCTTTCGTAAGCGGCGGGATTTGTAGAAGAAGTAGAAGGTTGTGGCGGAGAAGAGAGCGAGGAGTGTGAGACGAGCTGGTACTGATGAGAATGGCATGGTAATGGTGATTCGATGATGGTGGAGAAGTGAACGCTGCTTCGTGTGAGTGTGGCGGTGGAAAACGCCGTGGGAGGGAAAATGAAGAGGAAGAGGGAGTGCTGTTTAGTGGGCTTTAGGTTTTGGAATTCTGCTCTTCTCCCTCGCACATATTGCTTGCGCCCAGATGAATTTTCAGTTATACCCTTGCGTGATTAAGTCATGTCCTTCTAAGTTCTGCGTGACTTAAGTCACGCACCACTGGCCTGTGCGCGAGTTAACTCACGCAAGTTGGCCGATGGTTTATCCTCAAATACACACATTTTTTGTGGACGGTGGTTACCTTTTCAACCTTCAATCTACACGTTTTTTTACAGAGTTTACACGTTCTTTTAACCTCATTTATGTTAGTTATAACCTATGCTTCCATTTCCACCTATAAATAACCCTCCATACTTCCCTATTTCCTCACATCATATCACTTTCTCTCCCTCCTCATTCTCTCCCTCTATTTCTCTCTTTTTTTCAATAGTCTCTAGTCACTTGCGGTAAATGGTGGTCAGTTTTGAGGTAAATGGTGAGTAGCCAACTTGGGGGAAGTGATCAACCTTTGGGATAAGATTAAATTTGTTTCTTTTTACCCCAAAAACTTTTTACCGTTGGTAAAAAGAATCTTCTTGGGGTATAAAAAGAACCAGATTTAGATTTAGCCTAGGGGTTGATATGTATTTTCCCCAAGAAGGCTGCTCACTGTATACCCTAAGGCTGATCACTATTTACTCCAAGAGAGTAAAAAGAAAATAAGTAGATTTAGTGAATTTGAATAAATTATCAATTTTTGTATGAATTCTATTAATAAAATGAGATGTTGTTATATGTATTAATTTTGTTCATTTTTTTTATTTATATTTGCTTTTATTTTCTGATTTTGTATTTAATGAATAAATCTGAATACATGTTAATTTAGATCATTTCTTTTTATTTATATTTGTATTTATTTAATAAATAAATTCAAATCAATATTTATTTTAAGTGCATAAATAAATTAGAATAAAGTAAATAAATAATTTAGAATAACGTAAATAAATTAATTTGAATAAAGTAAATAAATAAATTAAAAAATAATTAAATTAGAATAAAGTGAACAAATAAATTAGAATAAAGTGAATAAATAAATTAGAATAAAGTAAATAAAATAATTTGAATATAGTAAATATATTTAAAAAAGTGAGTTAAGTCACTTTGCGTGACTTAACTCACGCCGCATGACTTAATTTGCGTAAATTTTTACACTTGCGTTAGTTAACTAACATAGGGGTAGTTTAGGTATTTCAGTTGAGCGCGAGCAAAATGTGCTGGGAGGAGAGCAGAATTCTAGGTTTTGAAGTTAGAAGCTCGGTTGTTTTGTTATGGCCTGGTGGGCTTTAGCAGTCTACGTGGCTTGAATTAGACGACTGCTCTATGCGCCTCTTGGATTGTTCAACCACTTAAATAAGTTGATGGGAAGTTATAAGTTGATGAATAAATAGTTGGTTAGGAGTTACGATCCGATAAATTTCGTACAATCAATAGTTACAATATGATAAATTTTGTGCGATCCAATGTTACAATCCGATAAATCAAGTTGATTTTGGGCAAAACTAAAGGGTTCACAGAACAATTATCCTCAAATTATGAAATTGATAACCCATTTGGGGTTGGCTTAGGATCTTGGAGTTTACTCCTCCAAAGGTCTCAGGTTTGATTCCCTCTGGTGCCAATTTCGGAGACTAAGTCCATACAGAGTTTGCTCTGGCTTTAAACGGGGCCCCCGCAATTGGGCGGTGGGATTGGTCCCCTCGAATTAGTCGTTTCTTGGATCGAATACCGAGTTTTAAAAAAAAAATTATGAAATTGATGACCATGTAAAAGCGGTATGAAAATGAATAAACATTTAAGCAAAAAAATATAAGAACTTTTGAAAAGAAAATAAAAATGTCTCACTCCAATTTTTGTTTGTAGAATTGAGCTTCTAAAAGTTTTTTCTTTTTGGTGGTGGAGAGGGTAACTCTAGTCGTTGGCTAGAAAAAGAGACTTTTTGCAATCACGTAACTTATGTTCACTATCATGATATGCATTGAAGTATTAATAATCTTTTGGATGGCACTGATCAACATCTTTCTCATCTTTGTTCCACTATATTTGAGAACATTATCAATAAGGTTACCATATTTTAAACAAAATTAACACGACTAGCTTGTATCCTTATTTTCTTGTGGAGGACACCCCTGATGTATGCTTGTGGCCCAAATGCACCTCTTACATCTACTTTGTTCTTGAGAAATGATATTTGTACAATCAATTTGTGAAAACTTCTTGACAATTTTCTCTCTCATACTCACATTATACGTTTATTCTCTCTCTTCCCTTTTCTCTCTGCATTGTTTTTGACCAATGAAAAGAGAGAGAAAAGAAGTTGTCACAAAAGTTGTTGGAAATAGTTGTTCAAATATCACTCCTCTTTGTTCTTGATGGTTATCATCTGTTAATTGGGTGTCCAAACTTCTTTGTTGTGAGAAGTGAGTTGGAATTGGTCACATCACCTCTAAATTCACTCTAATATCCAATTCTTGTTATGGTAAATGTGATATGACTTTGTTTCATTCGAGTTTGTTTTATTGTCTCGAAACCTTATCTCATTTAACTAATGTCTTGTATGTAATATAAAGAGGGAGGATATGTTCCATGTCTTGGTCCTTTGCATGTGCACTAAGAGTGTACATCAACCGATCAACTCTCTGGATCTTGATAACTTGCACACTTAGTTGACAAACTTTAGTAATAAATTACGAAATTTGGGTGGTTTTGGCCGTGTTATATGTGATAATCATGATAAGGTCGGTTTGTTGTTCGCGTGTCAAGTAAGAATTAGAAGTCTCACATTATTGAAGGAGGGGGGGTAGCTCACTTGGTTGAGTTAAGGGTAAAATATAAAAGTCTAGGGTTCAAATCCTAACAAGATAAACTGAGAAACGAGTTGCAACATAACGAAGGATACTAGTGTAACTGCAACTTATATAATGATAGTTGGAGAATTTTATACCATCACATCCAATTGTCATTGGATTAATTAAGATTTAATATGATATTTAGACACTAAAGATGTTAAATCAAAACAAATAATTTTAACAAGAATTGCATTATTTGAACACCAAAAACTAAATTGCATTATCTTTTGGACTTGTTTAATTTATTTCATCGAATTGATCAAAGGGCCTATTGACCTATACAAAAGTCAAATGCTTCATGTCTTCATGTCACCATATTTGTTCTTCTCCATATGACAAAAATGTAAACATAAATATATCAAGGTGTTTTTTTAAATTACTTTGAAGAATTATGGATAATTTTTCAACACCCAATAAAAATATGAATTTAGAATACTGATATGGACATATGGTACTTGCTACAAACATGGTTAATTGTTTATTTACAATTGTCTCTGTATATCTATGATCAAGTCTTCATTTGCCTAATCACATGCCCCATATTATCGGTTCTGAGTGGAACAAACTAAGAGCAGCTAATGTATTTCGTGATGGCATAAGAAACCTTAGCCTTGTATTTATGCTAACAACTTTGTTTTGGGCACATCTCATACTGGCCTAGAGATTATTGCATATACTACTACCAATACTATTTATCCACCCCATAAGTATGTGTCCAAAGTCTAGTATAAATTTATCACAATATTACCGAGTCTAAGCATTATCAAAACAACATTAGTAATTTTTCTGAAGAAAAAAAAAACCACAATTTATCTCAGTCCACAAGAATTATTAACAAAAATGTTATCTGATAAATAGTAACACTTTTTTTTGAAGAAGCTAAAATGGTGTATAATATTAAAGCAAAGTGTCTTTCCTAGCACAAGATGTACAAAGGAAAGACAACAAAGTCTCAAAGTCACAAACAATATTTACAAGAACAAGAAACTAGAAAGAATAAGTAATTAGCCAATACCCAACATAGTAAACGGACTAAGCCACCA
>Ga0315914_1001350_pt1 | contig 36300 bp, 10 predicted proteins | sample MpolenodulesMG_FD_203920 | JGI IMG/M metagenome (GOLD analysis project Ga0315914, IMG submission 203920) | Medicago polymorpha root nodule microbial communities from Los Angeles, California, United States - elongated nodules | ecosystem: Host-associated > Plants > Roots > Nodule | place: USA...
TCAAGAAAAGTATGTATACATATTTATTTATTTTTAAAAAAATGTATGTTGTATAGTTAGAGAAAACAGCAACAGAGTAGCAATCGTGCGAAATACATGCGAAGGTTGGAAGTTGACCTCTGAATTTTTTTTGTAAGTGGAAATTTAGAGTAAAGATGATTAATCCTTAATTATGCAAAGTCAAGAACAATCTTCAACTTCATTAATAATTTGCAAACGAAATTATGTATAACCAACCTATCAACTTAGAAATTTTGGATTTAAAATCAAGTTACAATGAGTACAAGCAGAAGCTAAGCGTATGTTTATTTCTTCTATTTGTAAGTGGACCAAAATTGATTTAGGAGGTATATATATGAATTATACGATTATAACATATTTGATAGTTTTTTGTAACAAAAAAAACATGTTTGATTGTTTTTTTAGTAAAATTGATTTAGTTATAATTTGTAGTTTTCATTTTAGAATTGATTTTTACGTCTAAATTGACAATTCAACTCAAATTTACATAAATGTATTCAAACATCGAACACAAATCATTTTACTCTCATCACCGCATAATCAAATATACACATACTAACTAGAATAAAGATTGATAAACACGCTTAATGTGTACACCCCTTTGTACCATCCTAAAAAATTTAAGTTAATCAAATATATGGTCTGTGTGACCACAATTTTCAGTTGCGTGGCCACTATTTTTCCAACATTTAGAAGGTGAAAAATGCGGTCACGCAACTAAAAAAATATGGTCACACATAGTACCATATATTTGGTTAACTTCAATTTTTTAGAGTTGTATAAAAGGATATACACATTAAAGATGTCTACTTATCATTCCTGTATTAACTATGCAACCCAAAATGAATCAATGTTTAACTATGCAACCCAAAATGAATCAATGTTTATTTTGCAATGGTCATCTTTTATACCGTTATTGTAACTATACAAGTTCTTTTCTTCTTTTAAAAAGAAAAAGAATACAAACTTTTTGATTTAATGTCTCTATATGTTTTGGACTGATCTAAGACATGGGTATATAGACGTTAAAGGGTACATTATATGAGGTTGAAAGCAAACCATTTTTCACAAGGACAGATAGACGCACTGGATTATTTTTTTGCTGTATTTATTAAACTAGCTTTTTAAATAAATTCAGGGAAGATTCAAGTAGTTTTAAGAAAGTAAATGACGAAATTCAAATGAGCTTTTTATTAAGGGCAAAATCAATTTTAAGCCATTAGACCTCCTCCTCAAAAAAAAAAAAAGTCATTAGACTTCTTCAAAAATATTTAAGTCATCAGAGTCGTTTTTGGCTCTTCCAAACTTGAATCTACGCATTGTCAAAAAAAACTTCAATCTACGCTGTAACCAAAAAAATAACTCGAACCTACGCAAGCAATCGACAAATAGTTTTAAAAAATAAATTTGGTTGAAACTATGTTTGAAGTAAGTGTTTTCTTCAACGATTTTATTCTAAAAATTAATTTGTTGTAAAATCTCATATGAATTATGAGAAATGATATTTATACAATTGTTTTGAACAACTCTTTCTTTTATACTCACATTATTTGCTTACTTTTTTTTTCTTTTTTCCCTCTATATTGTTGTTGACCAATAGAAATAGAGAAAAAAATGCTTGTCATAGGAGTTGTCACCATATGATAATACAAATATCAAATTATCAACCACTGATAAAAGGTTTAAATACATGTGAATTGAATTTTCACTCAAAGGAGTTGCTTCGCACCAAATTTTAAGTAGGCAAAGTTAGTTGATTCATGTGAATGAAATTGGAACCTGTACCCTTTTATAAAGTGATCAACAATCATAGCTTTGTTATAAACAACATGACATGAAGCTAAATAAATGGATGAATTGAGCCTCGTATCTTTGATCAATTGGCTGCTATATATCTCTTTTGAGTGTACATGAAACATGATTTTCGTTCCTTATGGTCCAGGGGTCATATGATAGGACAATATTTCCATGGCAAAAGAACATAACAAGGTCCATGACAAATAGGTCTATGTCCCTATCAGATTATGTCGCAATCATTTGCATACTATAAGCACAAAATGGAAATTTAATGGAAATCCAAATGCCAATTTGGTAAGCTCAAGCTGTCGGTGGAATCTTGTTCTTGTAAATGAGCTGTCTTTCTTGAGAAATAAAATTGGACAAAAAGTAAAATGAATTCTCATCACTCATCACTATGTGTACTAGTAATGCTAACAATTGTCCTAAGAATATTCTTTAAGAATTTTAAATAGCAAGTTTTTATGGAAATTTGTGTATTTAATGAATCAAAGATTGGAACATTAGACTTTTTCAATGGATACTTTCTTAATTTAAAATCCTTAAAGAGTATCGTTAGACACTCGTTAACAAGACTTCAAATTAACCATGCATAACCCCACCAAAATAAATTAACATGTCATTTCTTTTTACATTAAATTAAAAAGTCATATCATTTTTCATTTAATTTATTGGGAAGGCTTTTTTTAGGGAATTTAATGGTAAGGTAAGGTTTATTGATTCATATTTAATGAATTAACCTTTGTCTTACTATCACATAATATCATCAATACATATTTAAAAAAAATAAAAAATCTAATGCTACAAAAGGATAAAATATCGATGCAAAACTTATTCAAATGATAAAACATACCATGTTTGAATGTTATAATCATCGTTGATCAAATGTTTATTTTGACAACCAACATGTACAATATAAATGATAGATACTTGACTTCTTATTCTTTTTTTTTTTAGAGAAACTTGACTTCTTATTCATTTGGTTCAATATTCAACTCTTAATTGGTTTGTATGAAGAAAAAAAAACATCTATTAGAATGGATCTAAGAGTTACATTTGGTTTACTTAAAAAACTGTTTGTTTAGACAAAACAAATCTTATTGTAACAAAAAAAAAGAGAACAATTCTTATAACGAAAACTTAAAAAAAAATGCAAATAAAAGGTTTAGTTTCAAGGAGAATAAATCATTGATGGTAGTATGGTACTATTATAGTGTACTTTTAAGAGGAAAACATTTACTATTTTGTTTCATGTTTTTATATTAATAATTTTCTAATTATTTTGGTAGGTTTGGTTTCTCACTTTCTCGTGTCTTCAACTAATTTAGGATCTTTGCAACCGAAAACTAAATATGCTATGTCTCATGAGACATTAAATAAAATAAAAGTGATAAAAAATACTATAATGACAATCCAGAAATAAAAGTGATATGAATACTGGAATGCATTTTTAGACAAATAGGAGAAGTGATATTATCTCAGTCATTTGAGACATTAACAAAAGAATTTAACTGATAACTAACTACAGTACCAAAGTTTGCAAATTCCTATTTTTCTCTCTCTAATGGTATATGGAGAGGGTCACACAATCAAAATAACAGAAAGTAAAATATACCTAAAATATTACAGCATAGACAAATACATGAAGTAGAGTAACTTCACTTCTTCAAACTAAGGGAACTGAAAGTTCATGTAATCTTGTGGTCTTGCACCAGAAGGAGGGTTAATATAAACCCAAAGCATAGAAATAATGATTGAGAGTAATCCAGACCAAACATAGATAATGGTTGGAACCTTTCCTCTCCTTCCCAGAAGTCCTTTTGCAAATGGATAAAGATGACACAGAACCCAAAAGCTGAAAAACAACCCTCCAACAAGTCTACTCCATTGTGGAAATGGACTATACAGAGTCCTAGCCACTCCGACTGCAATAGCAATAGTGTTCACCATCATAATTGTGATTGGAGGAACCATTAGAAAGCTCCATTTCACCAAATAAAGATCAGCAAACTCATCTTCTCCATCTTCTGGTGTGGCTGACTTTGATGTCAGTGTGAATGAGATGTCAACTCCTGCTATCACCTTCAACAAGCCTTGTAAAACAGCTGCAGGATGTGCACTCGTTCCGCCGATTAACCAAAACTGTTCATTTCTCCACCAATCATGTAAAGTGATTCCTGACCATTTGATCTCAAGCAGTGCAAGCAAGCATAGTGTGACTGTGATTCCAAGCAAGAACACTAGAAATGTCACACTCAAGGATTGGACTATGAACTGTCCTGAGAATAAGGATAATGCAGGTAGGAAGCAGTACACAATCAGAAACATTGACGTGAAAGGGTACATTCCAACATTGAAGTAAGCCACCCTTTGCAAGAATTTCATTCTAGGACTTGCTAATAACGCGTTGTTCCTTGAGAAGAAGATTTCGACTGACCCTGTCGCCCAACGAAGCACTTGGTGTAGCCTGTCTGTTAAATTGATTGGAGCTGTTCCTCTAAAAGCATCTCTTTTTGTTACACAGTAAACTGACCTCCACCCTCTATTGTGCATTCTGTAACCGGTAACAACATCTTCTGTAACTGAACCATATATCCATCCAACTCTTTTCCCCCACTCAGTTTTATCCTCATAGTAACAAGATATGACACTAATTGCCTCAGCAACAGTAGCAGCATCTAACGGTTCGCGAGGCCCGACAAGAGAACCTGCAGGCCTTCCTTGTGTTCCATTTCCTTTGGAATCTTGTAGCAATCTTCCTTGATATTCTGCAACTGGAATGGATGCAGCTAGATAAGAAGAATTTCCAAATCTTTTCGGAAGAAGCAAGGACTCAATATCTGCATCGTCGTCATTGTGATCATTGATTGGCACAGAAACTTCATCTTCTTCCTTTTTTGACACCTTTGATTTTCTCAGAAACAACTTAATCTTCCTCCTGCCAAACCACCCATGATGTTCAGAAGCTCTTGGAGGACTAAAACCATAAAGAGCTGTTCTTCTGAATATGCAGCCAGTTCCAACATACATTGGACCTTGTAAACCATCAAGTGCTCTCATGCTCACATCAAAGAACACTGTGTTGTGGTTTGCATATCGATCACTGGGGTCAATACCTTCAAACCTTTGAGGGAATTGAACATAGCATATCCTGTCACCACCTCTGTCAAGCATAAAGCACATACCTTCCCTCAAGGCCAAGGAATTGTAGATGTAATGATCACAGTCAAGATTGAGAACGAATGGTCCATTGGACATGACAGCACTAGTTCGAACAAGAGCATTCATGGCGCCGGCTTTCTTGTTGTGATCATATCCCGGCCTCTTCTCACGAGACACATAAACAAGCATTGGCAACCTAACATCAACATCTGTTGTGTCAATCAAGTTCTCTCCGTCAGCTTCTGAACCATATTCTGGTTCTAAATTTGGTGGAGCCAACATGGCCTGCAAAAACAGATTAATTAAGCATATAGTTAGTGATGGTGATCTAATGTGTCATATCTCTCATTCAAACACTACATTAGCACACACAAAACACAAAGTTGTGTTATGATTATTACGCACAAGACACAACACCAAGTAATTGATAATGTTGAAGAAGTTACCTGAATCTAAGATTCAAACACTATAGTCACTGATAGTGATCTATCTAATATCTATGGTTCAAACACTACATTAGTACACATGAAACACAACATTATTACACACAAGACACAACACCAAGTAATTGATAATGTTGAATTGAAGAAATTGCCTGACTCTATGATTCAAACACTAGAGTTAGTGATAGTGATCTATCTAATATATATGATTCAAACACTACATTAGTACACATGAAACACAACATTATTTAGGCACAAGATACACCTAGTAATTGATGATGTTGAAGAAGTTAACACAACACTATTTAGACACAAGCCGGCAACATTATTTAGACACAAGATGCAACACCTAGTAATTGATGATGTTGAAGAAGTTAACACAACACTATATAGTTAATGATAGTGATCTATCTATCTAATATCTTATATCCATATTAAAAAACACTACATCATTACATACAAGACATAACACCAAGAAATTGATAATGTTGAAGAAATTACCTGAATTATACCAGCATGGTCACCTCTAGAGTGGTCAGGTTCTGCCGATGACCATGTTCCAGGCCAAAGAGAACCATCAGACATCCAAGTTGCTTTAGGAACCTTGAGTTCTGATACATCCGAACCGGTTTCCATCTGTTTCTTCTTGGCTCTCAACTCCTCATGAGCATTGTAAGCATCTGATCTTCTCCTTATTGATTCAGGTAAGGAATTGATCCTCACTTTGAATTCATCATATTCCCTCTTCACCCTTCTCCTCTCCCTAACAAAGTCCAACCGGACCTTGTTCTTGAGAAAATCGCGCTTCTGACCGAAATAAGCTTCAGGATTTCTTGGCTCAATTTGGTGTTTTCTACAGAAAGGAACCCAAAATCTTGCAAAACTAGCAGTCTCAGCAAGAGCTTCAAATGTCAAAAGAGCTCCACCATCATCAGACAAATAACAAGCAACTTTTTCCACAGGATAATCAACTGCAAGGATAGATAAAATGGTGTTTGCAGTTACAAGAGGTGGCTCCTTTTCTGGATCTGCAGTTGAAACAAAGACATCGATTCCAGGGAGATCAGACCTCCCTTTCGGGTTTCGCAGATTCGGAGACTCAAACCGTTCTTTCAAAACAGACAAATCAGTAACTCTGTTCACAGGACACAGCTTTGGAAGCTGATCAAGAAGCCATGAAAATGCAAACCATAGCTCACAAGTCACTGACATTGCCCACAACCACATTGCCTCGTGGTTTGGGTGTCGAATCCTCCATGTAAGAAATAAACCAAGTGCAGCAAGACGCATCAGAATAAGCAACCTTAACCAACAAACAAACCAAACGAATACATTAGAAATTGGACACTTAAATTCACTCAAACAAGTTGTTTTCTTATTTTAGTTCTAAATTGAATATTACATTACATAACCAATTCTAACATGAACATATTTAGCAAGTATTAAAAGGAAACATCAAGAACCAAGAACAAAAAATGATATATTTAAAAAGAATAAAAAAAAATTCATCAACTAAAAGCAAAAGGTAGTATATTTCAAAATAATATTCAAATTTCAAAGAAAAAGAAAAGCTTGGATTTTGAAAAGACTCACCTATAAGGACTGAGAATAGCAGCAGAAACACCAACTTTTCTTGTCAAGGGTCTTCTAGATTTCTTTCCAAAATCAGGAGGAGGTTCATAACCATTGGAACCAAATCCATCTTTAGGCCAAACAGCATTTCCATAACCATAAGTTCCTTTAGTTTCAAATAACCAACGAGTATGATCAAAATCAGGTGGATGATTCTGATTCTGAGCTTTAAACGATTTCACAACAGAAAGCCTCTTATCCAACTTGAATTCCGCCATGGAAGGTAACGGTTGAGCTTGATCTTCACACTCAGAAACCTCTTCCTCTTCTTCATCATCACTAACATTGTTGTAAGAATCTTTGCAACCTGGACATTTACCACCACCTCCATTTCCACAAATCTCTTTGTAACAATCCCTACAAATCTTAAACCCACATTCACAAGTACAACCCTTGATCGCTTCTTCATCACAGCCTTTCATTCCACACATCAGTTTAGATTTCAACAGTCCATCATCCTGATCGTTCGAGCATTCGATCACATGGCCTCGTGTAACGGAGTTAAAACCACCGGTGAAAATTGTACCAGAGATGAAACTGTTGTTGCTTTTGTTGTTTTCTTCAGGGAGGCTTGTTTGTGAAGATGAAAGTGGCATGCGATCTGGTGTTGGAGGAATATGAACTGTGTATGAAACATATTCCGATGTTGTTGTGTCTTCTGTAGCATCATCTTTAGACATGGATGAATAGTTACCTCCACCACCTGATAACCTTCTTATTGTGGCTCCGCCGCCAGAAAGCCGGTTTGAACGGTTGCTGAGAGGTGAATTGTTGTTGTTAGAGACAGAAGAACGTGGTAGTGGACTTGTTAGTCCCATGTTTCGGCTTCCTCCAGTTTTACCTCCAGAAGAGACAGTGATTTTCACAGGAGAGGAAGAAGATGTTGTGTTCACCATGTTTATTGGAATTTTGAAAGAACAAAGAAAGAATGAGAAAGTAAGAGAATAGAAAAAAAAAAATAGATTTTTCAGTGACCCATTAGGAAAGTGAATGAGGAAAGAGTGTGAAGAAGTGAGTGAGATGAAGAAGTAGAAGAAGATGAAGTAGGGTTTGGAAATGGACAACGGTCGAATTTGAATTAGAAGGAAAAAGGGTGTTTAGTTCGGATTTAAATGCAACGGTCGATAGATCTGGACCGTTGATCTTATTGGATATGCTTTCGTTTTTTGCTTTTTGCTTTTTGCTTTCTAATATTAAAGAAACGGTGCATTTCAGAGTTTAGTCAACTAAAGGAGTTTCAACTTTTTGAACTGAAACGGTCCAATAACATGACATGGAATGTGTTTGTGTATGTATCACTTTTCGAATAATAATGCTTTTCAAATTACAAATTATTACGTAAAAATTAAATTTGGCTGATTAGTACATATTGGATCATAATTAAATGATGATGACGGGCTAAATAACAAATTCAAAAATTAGATTTGTGGCAGAGATCTGATTTTTTTAATATAAATTTTTTGTTACTGCACCATCATACAGAGAGTTGATTTGAGTAGTGATATATACTTAAGTAGTTTAACTCGTGCTGTAATTTTTTTGTTTAAATCGTAAAAGTAAGTCATGGATTCGATGTTAAATCAAATATAAAGTATTAGCTTCAGTTCTTGCTAATCACTGACACTTTCATCCTAAGAAATCTTGTGTAGTGTGGTTAATTATTACTGGTAAATCTATCAAAAAGCTTTAGCAATAGGGCTAGAAGTTCAACCAACCCACATGTCTCCTCGGTCATTTATTAGTTTTTTTTTTGTTGGATATTTATTATTCTAGATCACAGAAATTTTGAATTTCACCAGCATATAAATTCATGAAAGATTTCCTGAATTCCGATATTTAAATTTTAATAAATATATATATGCTCAAGACAACTTGCAAGGAAACATGTGGGACCAAGCAAGGAGAGGACGAAATGCAGGTATTGTCCGTGAATGCATTAAAATTTAAAACCAGGAAACCTCACAAATGCCAGGATCCAACAATAAGGCCAAATCCCTTACAAGTTAATTTTTTGTGCCGGCATAGTATTAAATAGAAAATTATCTTTCAAAAGAAAAGAAAAAAAAATGAAAATTGTAGTTTGGTGAAAGTGGTAAACGTAGAAATATATGTAAATTAACACGTTTGATGACTTAGATGTATCACATTGAAAATTTGTAGTTTGCCCTACTACTTGGTTTAATTCAATAAACTATTGAAGGCAAAGAGGTTGCTGAAAATCACTCACTATTTACTTGATACGGTCGGTTAAATCATGTACAAATCTTCTTTCTAAACTAATCTCAAGCACCTACAACTACAATGCAACAAACTATTTTGTGGGCAGCATCCACATTCAATGATATGGCTGATTTTGTAAACTCTATGCCCTTTAAGAAACCAAACTCCAGTACCTGAAGCGTTGATTATAACTGTCTTCAAACAAAATCCAATTGGATTCAAATTGACATGAGGAAAGTGAATTAGCTATCGTGTTAGAGGGTATGTAATGCGGGTAAATTAATGTGGCTAGAATATTATCTCCTTGAGGATCAACAGAACTAGCATGACAAAGCACATGATAACAAGCACTGTCGCACATGTAATCATCCCTCCTTTTTTCTGTGTTCTTTCTGCCTGTAAGTAAAATGTTTTAAGAGATTTATAACATGCTTATAGCAGCTACAAAATTCAAAAACAAAGGTTGATAAATGCACCGACTCACAAAGACCGAGCAAAATCTTACAGAAGTACTAATTTTAGAAGGTGAGAGAAAACAGAACCTTTTGCAACTGCTTCAAGCCCTCCTCAACGGTTGTAGCAACACTCTGAATGTTGTAGTCAATTCTATCCACAATTGTTCCCTGCAGAAGTATCAATTTCTTGAGTCACTTTGCATTGCATAATAATCAATCCATTTTGCCAAAAAAATAAATAAATCCATTTAGTTTTATAATAAAAAGGGTACGACAATTACCTGGTCTATAACAAGAACGGAGAGATCCTTCATGATCTGAGCAAGTTCGTGGACTGATTTAGCGACCTACAGTAAATTTCACTGTCAGACAAGGTACACAAAGTGATTTGTCTATAAGCAGCAGCAACAAGAACAACCAAGCCTTATCCCACTAAGTGGGGTCGGCTACATGGATCAAATTACGCAGTGATTTGTCTAGAAGCGAAACACCAAATTCCTTCAAATTACCTGATCAATTTCTCTTTCTCTTTCCGCTGAGATGTGTTCATTTTTCTTTAGCTTTGTCATTTGCTCTTCACTAAAACCCTGAAACCAATCAAATATCATCATCTCTTTCTTTGGATACAACTGCATCAGGATATGAAATTTCAGAATGAAAAATACATAATTCACCATGTGCGATTCTTTTCTGATTAATCCATGATGTGAGATAAGTGATAAATTATCATATTTTAGATAGTTCAATAAAACCAAGGGTGCTGAAAACAAGAAAAGGGATCACTTTTCCATTTTTCTTTTAGATTAAAAATATACTGGACTTATTTACAAAATTTAGATCGTATTGCAGCAACCTTTTTCTTTTCTTTTTTTATGGAATAGAAAAATCAAGAGGAAGTGTTACTAACACACAAATCAGAACTCAAGAATGAAATAACAATGACTAATCTGTTACTGAAGAATAAGAATCTGAACAACGAAGGAGAAACAATTATCCTCCATGATCTTCTGAATTAATCCCTTCAAGTTTCAACTATTTTCCCCTATCTATTGACCATTATTCATGAATCCAAATATCAACAACAATTTAGGCACGATCCCATAGTTGTCAATTAGGACTTAACCTAGGGCTGGGAGGGGATGAAATATTATAATCAGAGAATCATAACATGGATTGTAAAATCCTTCCAAAAACTAAGAAATGTATTTTAATAAAAAATTATAATATAATTAACCAATAACAGCAGTAATATCACTAAACTCAAGTAAAAATTTAGAATTTTATTTTGTAGATTGCAGGTTTCAGCCAAAAAAGATATGGGTCGCAGGCTTGTACGTTTCAAGCGCAAACTTGAAGAGAACGTTGTGCACAAACAGGCAACTGTGAATAGATAAAAAGCGAGAAAAAAAATAAGGCCTCGTGTACTTCATTTCTAAAATTAATGATGAATGTCAAAATATGTTTTTTGGATTGTCTCATTGTGAATTTCGTGAAACAAATTCAGTATTTTTGAAAATGTTAAAAAGACACCTCTATTGTTTCTGAAAACCTCACTGTCCCTCACGACCTACATATGGTGGTCAAAATGAAAATTGAGCATATGGTAATATCGGTGATCATAAGAGGAAAGTTGTTGTCACACAAAATAAAAAATGAAAATTGAAAATATTATGAAATAAACAACCCCTAAAGGTCTTTGAATCCATGATTTAAAACCCACAATAAAGAAAGTAAAAACTCATGGATAGGAGGTTCTCAAGGATCCCTAATCCTCCTAACCAAAGGAAACAGCAAGAGGGAAAAAGGAGAGGAAAATAAATGTCTTTGACTCCGTGATCTAAAACCCACAGCAAAGCAAGAAAAAACTCATGACGCAGAAAGAAAAATATGCACCAGACGTGTTAACTAACAACTATTAATATATATATATATATATATGAGGATGCCCTATATATAATGATATAACTGAATCTATATTTCAGAACCGTTATTTTAAAATCAGACAGAACATAATTTAGCCTCAAAATCAAGTATAAAAATCCACTACACGAACATTTATTGAGTCCAGAAATAAACATTAATTAGAAATTTCTGTTTTTCTTTAGTCCTATCCCATTCCCCAGCACCCCCCAATTTTTGCAATTAAAGGATTGTAAGAGGTCAAAACACATCACTGTCAAGTTTGAACCAAAATCATGGAATTTCACCATTACAACTTGGCTTTGGTTGGGAAGAGAAATCATCAAATGTCACTTGTTTAGGGGGGGAATATAATCCTTCCTTTTTTTTTTTTGAAGAAGCTAAACTAGCCCACCCAAATTGACATCGGGGAGAATCGAACCTGAGACCTTGAGGAGGAGCATACTCCAAGGTCCCAAGCCAACATCACCAGGCCAGTAATCATTACTTTAGATACACAAAATGGGGTATTTTAAAATAATATTGTCCATCTAGAGAGATAAGTTACAACTTACAATAAAACACATACCACATCATCGAATCCATCATCCTGCAATCCAGAGCTACTCCCTTTAAAGTTCATTTCCAAGTCAATCCCGTCATAACCCTGTGTGATTACACCCGAAAATAGATGTTAGCGACACAGTATAAAATACAAACAGGTGTAGTTCCGACATCAGAAACTCAAGGGTTAGAAATGTGGCTAGTGATAATGAGTTCAATAATTTGAATACCAAAAGAAAACGAATAAGAGATTAATTTCTATGCACTGACAGTGTAAAACTGTTTTACACGAACATCCAATCAAATCACACTACAGTACCACTTTCTTAGGTTAATTCCTAAAGTATCTCCACAAATATCTAAATGGAGTGATTTGATTGGATCCATGTGTAAAAAAGTTTTACATTGCCGGTGTACGTACTAGTGTATGTATATACAATTAAATCCAAAGAAAAATAGATAAAAAACCATCAACAATTCTACAAATGTAAATTTGTAAACAAATAAATAAAAAGGAATAGTAAAAACGTAGGAGGATAATATGAAAGATTCAGCAATTGAAAAATTGGCTAGACATGAAAAGTTGTAACCTCTTGTTGCTGCTGCAAACGTTTCAAATATGTTGACTGCTTCCGCCGGAGGTCCATTGACAGGTTTTGAAGGTCTGTAGCAAGTGAACGCTGCCAAAGGTAGATACAAAAGCCGGTCATAATAATTCCAGGAAGTTGGACTTGCACAAACAAAAATTTGCACACCATAAATTGACTAAAATATGCAAGCACTCAAGATGGAGGTAAATTCTAGTATATTTACGAAGCCAAATTTACCAAGAAACCATTTTCAAAGTGAACAGTAGAAAATCGGTCAGGTAAAAATAAAAGAACAGCAAAATCCAGATGAAGTAGGATATAAGTTAATGTAGAATAATACATGAAAAATAGGGAGGAGCAAGATAAGGCAAGGTGGGCTATTGAAGGGTGGGGAGAGGCAAAAGCTATATAATTCACCAATAACACCAGTTATTCATAGTTGAATTAAAGATAACATTTCCGCAATAGCTTATATACCTTTAAGACAATCTCCTAAGTCGTGACTAAGAGCAATGAAAACCTAGATTGTTTGGTAACCTGAAATGTATCTATCTGTTTTGCTTCCAAAATAAATATTTGTGAGTCAATATCTACCTTCCTAAGAACTATAAAGTCAACCTCAACTGATAAAAAAAATAGTAAAGAGTTGACAAAATAGAGTGCACTGCATATGATTGTATATAATTTTTCTACGCCTAAATTACCTGCACGTTTTTTCTGACATTAGAATCCTCAGAAGACCCTCTACCAGCAGAAAGTCTTTTTAGCCTCACTTCAGACTTCCTGAGGAGAGCCGTAATTTCCCGGGTGAGAGTCTCAATCTGACGTTGATCATCTTTACCATCACCAAAGGAAGGCATCAAAGCCTTTGCATGAGCTTTTGTTAACTCAGACATTTTAACCTTTGCACTTTGTATATTTGTAGCTATTTCTTCAGAATCATCCACCCAAGTTGGCGGCAAACCCACAGTAAATGCATCACTAACACACCATAATATAGTATTTTACGATTAATTGCAATGACTTTCAAATACACGTTTTGAATGCATCAAGCCCAACAAGTTTGTAAACAGAAATTTTAGTTGAACATCAATCTAGGACAACAAAATTCGACAACCTTTTGAATTGTTAACAAAGTTCAATGAGTGGTTAAAGGGTATATCAAAATTCGACAACTCATAACTATCAATTGAACTTAATTAACCACGGATTTGAACATTATTAACCACAATTTTAGGTGTTTTCCAACTACATGTAGATTTTTGAACACTTGAAAATCAAGGTTAATCACATTTAAACTTGTGCCAACAAAATTCGGTTGATGATTAATAAGTTGCAACACATATTAACCAAATCCGACACTTCATTAACCACTTAAGTGAAAACATTTAACAATTTTAATCAAAAACTAAACTTTTATCCTGACAAAAGGGCCTGAGGGAACTGCCCACAAATCAAAAACTAAACTTTTACAATCACAAAGTTCCAAAGGGATAAAAAGATTGAAACTTAACTACTGGGTCAAAATTGTAATTCTAATATATCACTATCATCGCTATAATGTATGGAATTGAAAAATAAGCATAGAAAGGAGAAAAGAAAAACCTTGAGGAAGAAGGACCAGGATCATGGGTACTGAGAGGAGTATAAGAAGATCCATTATTGGTACGAAGAAGCGAAGTGTTGACCATTTCAATGACAGGACCACCACCGGAAGAAGCAGAAGCTGATGAAGAAAGAGGAGTGCGTAGGCTTTTGACGCTGTCTCTGTACTTTCTGAACTCTACTGTTCGATTTCTCGTTGCCATTGAATGATCGAAAACGGTTTGGTTCTTCGAATTTTGAAAGTGGGTTGATTATCAGAAACTTTTCGGAAATGGGAAGTGGAAATCGACGAATTCAACTACATCATAGGTGTAAAGGTTCTGTTTTGGGTTTAGGAATCGTGGAAGGGTTGTTTCGTAAATTTAACTCGTCCATCCCTTCTCTTCTCTTACTCAAGAAGTAAGACTATCGGGTCAAATGACCGATTAATCCCGGTGCTAATTCTACTTTTGATTAGCATAGCTGATTTAAAGTCTCAGAATCCATGGCTGACACTGTGGTTGGTGACATTACCAACCACAATATTACAAGTGTACAAAACAACAAAAAAAAATTGTGAAAAAAAAAAGCCACATGTGACATTATGGTTGGTCAATGTCAGTAAAAGTTTGTATGGACGGATTCAGGTCTAAATTTTCTATCGAAAATATCACAAGTTTATATCTCTATGCAGTGGCGAAGCTAGCAAAAAATTTATGCAAGGGCCAACTATAAATATAAAATAAAATAAAAATCAATATATTAAATTTAAGGATAAAAAAAAAATTAGTCCTATAAATTATAATTTTTTAGGTTTGGCTCTTAACAAAATTTATTCAATTTTTGTCTCGATTTTTTAAAATTTTTTACCCAAAAAGTGTCTTTAGTCTTGGATTTAATCTCTATAACAAAAATTAAGGACTAAATTTTAGAAAATTAACTTAAAAATCGCAAGTGTTGTAGAGACTAAAAACAAAATAATATTAAAATTAATCAATACATAAAAATTAACTTAAAGTAGCAACAAATGATAAAAATTGGTTATAGCTATTTAAAAAAATTGGACAAAATGCGTTTTAAGAAGCCAATTTTGTCCATAATTGATTGTTTACAAAATAGAATGATAATGTCTTCTCCAATGTAAACAATTAGATTATTTGCAAAAAACTCATTGCCTATTTAACATGTTTATGACTACTGTCTTGATAATTTTAATTGTTAAAAAAGTTTTCTCTATAGTTGTTATTGCGATTGGAAATACCAAACTATTATATATAAATCTATCAATCATGTAGTAATCTTTTACTTTCTTATTTATGCTAATTTTTGACAACTAAACTTGTTTGAGGTAGCTCAATATTTATTATTTGAGGTAGTTAGATATAAATACATACCAATTAATTAAAGAATAGTATAATTTTTGGGGTAGCCAAGGCTAGCCCTTGTATATAAAGGGCTACGCCCGTCTCTATGAACTTATCTTAATCGGTGGTGATTTTTCATAATATATTGAACCTCAAACACTTCACTTATTTGTTTTATAAAGGTAAATTACTGGTCATTAGACTGCTTGAAAAAAAAATATCGCAAGTCTACATAACTAAGTAAACTCAGTTGGGTTTTGCACGCTAGTTTGTTTTTTCATTATTAAAAATGAATTTACTTCAACATAATTTATATTTAGGTAATTTTTCTCAAATTTGAAAAGATTAATTTTTTTCACATATTCTATTCACTTTAATGATCATATTTGAATTCTCTTTACTTAATGTAAATTATATTTGACGAGTGTCTCACACTAAATGTGAGTACACCCCACAACCGAAATTTAAACTTTGAATTGTCATTTTGTGGGAGTTTAGCATATTTATTAGACTAAAAAGGATGTAATTTGTCAACCTTACAAAATTGACTTACCACTTACGTTCAAGTTTTATCTCATCTCATATGTGACTCGTAATACACACCTCTCGCATTAATGACTAAGCATCTAACGTGTAATATGAAATGGTTGATATCATGTGACCCAACAAATCATACATAGACTTTAGTACTATCTTAAAACTTAGGTTAGTTATGATATGATCACAAAATACAACTTGTAAGATGAGACTTTCCACCTTGTGTAAAATTATGTTCATGTCTTCTTTTATCCAGTCCACATGGATGAATGAAAAGTTCCAAACCTTTGTCTCCAAGCAAGCAGCATTTTAGAAGCAAACCATGTTTTTTTTACGAGTGTCTCCAAGACACTCTTTAAAAATTATAAGTTAATATTTATTAAAAATGTCAAATACTTAATTTTTCAATAAATTGAATATACAAATTTTCGTAAAAACTTACGATTTAAGATTTTAAAGATTACATTTTTTTAAGGAAATATTACATGCAGGTATCTGCTAACTTTTTTCTTAAGATTTCAAAGAATACATCGGAGCCAAGCGATGACATGTTTTTTTTTTAGGTCAAATTACCACCTTTTGTCCTTTTAGGTTGATAGAATTACCAAGTAAGTCCTTTAAGTTTCGAAATTTTTAATTAGGTCCTTTTAGTTTGACAGAATTCACAAGTTAATCCTTTAAGTTTCAAAAGTTTCAAATAAGTCATTTTAGTTTGACAGATTTTCCAAGTTAGTTCTTTAATTTTCAAAAGTTTCAAACTAAAAGGACATGTTTGAAACTTTTGAGATAGTGATAGTGAAATAGTTTATCAATTAAAATGACATATTTAAAACTTTTAAAACTTAAAAGACTAACTTGAGAATTCTATCAAACTAAAATTATTTAATTAAAACTTTCAAAACTTAAAAACTAATCGGGGAATTGTGTGGAACTAATAATAGACTGAAATTGGTATTTGTCATTTTTTTACTAAGCCAAACAAAGACTTGTAGTGTAGAGTGGAATGAAATCATAAGAATCCATTATTATTAGTCTACAAAGAGTGGTATGAAGGGCGTTTTGGTAAATGTAGAATTCGTGCAGGCTAAGGATTCAATGTCCAACGCAACAACCACGCACGCACGCACACTCGGAAACCGAAATTCCTCAGTACTTTCCTCCTTCTGTTTTCCTTAGCCTTTGCCACTAACATGTTACACGTATGTACTTTGAATTCCTTCCTTCTATCTATCTATATCTCTATATAGCAACATAACATAACATAACACTTTCCACCAACAACAATAAACACGATCAATTTTTCTGTCTGTCGGACACAACACAATTTTACACACTTCAAGACAAGATTTTCATCCTACTTCACATAAGTCAATGGAAGACGAGACTTCTAAAAGCTACCAATCAAGGCTCAAATCCCACTTAGGTTATTCCTCGTTTTCTTTCATCATGTTGAAACTGTTTTTATGGATTTTTTTATTTGTCATGTTTATTTGGAACAGAGCTCTTAATCGATTTTGAAGAGGTTAATGGAGATGAAGAGTTGATGACGATTTATCCATGTCCATTTTGTGAGGAGGATTTTGATCTTCTAGAGCTATGTTGCCATATTGATTTGGACCATCCAATAGAAGCCGAATCTGGGGTATTCTACTTATCTCACACCTTAATCTGCTTTTTTACTTAAAATAATTAATGATTTATGTACCTTTGTTTCTGCTTGCTCCATGTATTAAGATGTGTTCACACATTTAATCAGTGAGATGCTATGCCTGAAAACTTCGCTTACAAGCCAGTTTTGTAAGGTTTAATTAGACTTAGCTCAAATTTTATGACCAGAGTATAACTTATCCAGTTTGGAACTTTTCAAATCCATAATTTTGATGAGCTGGAATCAAACTCAAATACCCGGGACTTACACACACTGCGGACCAACCACTTGTGGTAGATTCAGGTGGTTTTTCAAATCCATTTGAAGCCTTAGTATAATTTGCAATTACTAGTATTTCAATAAGACCTCATTGAGAACTCCCAGATAGTTGTTTTCAGTTTGACAAAGAAAGCTCATTGGTTTTCATTTTTCATTTGTTCTCCCCCTTTTAGAATCAAGTAATTAACATGTTTATTCATGATCTTCAAATTCTCAAAGAAGCATGTGTTAGTAATTGCATTTGAGATTCAGTGCATTCAACAGTTGCTATTTTATTTGAAAAAACAAACATAAAAAGAACCTCTGTGAATCACTGTGGACCGTGGTTATCGACTTATCTGGCGATGCTTGTAATTTGAGTTGAATGTAGTTTCTTTCAATATGGGTTGATTCAATGTAATTGCTTCTCACTTTTCCAAGGCCTTAGTAAATTGCTGTCTCCTTCTTCCAAAGACAGTGATTTTTCCCACAAGTCAAAAATGAACTCCAAGATGTAGCATTTTATGATACACTTAGTTTAGAAGTTTGCAAATTTGAATTGCCTTTCAGGAGAAATGTTGCATTTGGTTATTGGTCTAGATCTTACTAATACTTTCCATTAATCATTTGACTGATAACATATTTGTAATTGCACGATTTTTCTTTAATATATATGATGATAAATATCAAAATTTGAATACTTTATTAAATTTTACTTCAATGTGGATTATAAGAAGTGATAATATTAGTAAGATACTCCATATTATCACAAGTTTGCTAAATGACCTATTAATAATGTTCCTCTTGATTTGAGGGTTCAATTAGCAGACTTAGACGTTGGTGATGACGACTACCTGCAATAGCCCATGAAATCAAAATTGTGTATAATTTCTTTTATACCATAAAAATAGATTTCTCTACTAGCTTATCATTTGCAGTGCTATTTATACTCAGGTTTGTCGAATTACTCTCATTTATATCCATCTTTGTTTGTTCATGCAGATTTGTCCAGTTTGTGCCATGTGGGTTGGAACAAATATTGTTGATCACATAACAGCACAACATGGAGACTTATTTAAGATATCCTTTCTGATTTTCATCATAGAAATGCTTTTACTTCATCAAAATAAATACCATTAATTTTGTTTTTGTCTCCTTTTACTTATTGTTTTCTTTTTTCATCTGTCTTTCATTCAATCTTGTGTTTCCTTTACTGGAGATTACAGTCATCTCAAATCAAAATCCCATAAACATGATTCCTACCAAACCCTTTCCTTTTCAAGAAAGGGTCGACGGGATGGACACTGGAAATCTTGCTCTGATGAGTTGTCGCCTGTGATGCCTACCTCCAAGAAGACTTGTGATCCATTTCTGTCATTTTTATGTGGTGCAACTGCTTCCAGTAAACATGAAATTGTGCAGCTCGATTCATCAAGTGAAGCAAGCATTGAAGAAATACACTCACATGATACAGTGTTAGAAAGGTAAGATATAGTATCACTCTTTCAGCTTCTCTTCTTTTCAATATCGTCATAGACATAACTATGAGACTAATCTTCAAATTAAAAGTGTTGGTTAAAGTCTTTTTATAAGTAGCGACTATAAGACTCGAAACCTTAATATTGCTTGTAAAGTTTGCCCAGGTCATAGTTCATTTTAATTCCAACAATTTACTTTTGATTATGAAATATACCACATTACTCTTGTATTATAAACATTAACTTAGAAATCATAAATTTATTGTCCATACAAGTTGCTTGATCCCATCATAATTAGCTGGTGGATCATTGATTGTTCCAAAAATTTACCTCTAGATATTCTTAACAGGCATGTAACATTAAATCACTAGAAGCATCCCTCTAATACAATTGGATTTGATTTATATTTTGGAATATTTGTAATTATATACTTTTCAACTTTGTAACATTCACTGCAAAGTTGATAATATACTTGAGGAGGCAATTTAAGTCTATTCTTTTTTTGGACCTGTGCTACATCTTGTAATAGTATAGGTTATGCTATGAGGCAATTAATGATGATATGAGATAAAAACCTGGTTGTGTGTGCAAAAAAACACAGATTCATGAATTATTTTTGTTTCTTTCTCGCACTTTTTAAGATAAAAAAGATTCGAGGAAATGGTTATGTGATATATGTTTCTTAGTGTGCGGCCTTCATTAACTCCCTGTTGATTTGTTCTTGTTCAAAACTGTACTAGTAAAATACTCGTGTATACACATGGATCACACAATATTGATTATCATACTAAGTTAGACAATAGAGAATTGAAATGTTTAGAACTTTTTTAATAAAATATAGTTAAGCATTGAAAAAGTCGTAAAGGTGGAACATGTCTAACAATATAATTGTCGCCTACTATAATCATTACTCGGTATATTGTCCCGCTCAGGTTTCAAACAAAACTTTCTCACTTTATGAAACTGCATTCTTCATTAAGATATTTGATTCACTTATCTACTTTTATCTCTCTCTCTCTCTCTTTGTTGGATATGTAATCTAATTCTTCTATACTATTGCAGAGATGTTCCACCATCTTTATCTCACAAAGACCAAGTAGAGAAAGCAAGGCGTAGTGAGTTTGTACAGGGGCTTTTGCTGTCTACTATTCTTGATCCCGACCTTTGACCCAGACAAATAAGAATAAGTTTTTATCAATTTGATGGAATAAAAAACGGAGTTAAGAAGTTGATGTCCATCATGAAGAGGATACATAATATATGTAGGAATTATTTGTATTCGCTGTGATCTATGTAGTATAGAGAGCTAAGCTATATGTAGGAATTATATTTATTTGTATGAAATGTACATTCAGGGCTGTGAAATTACATTAGTTTAGTTCAGGAAACATGGCATATACACTCTTGTCTAATATTTCTCAGGAATTATACCTTCTAACAGTTCTGCTTTGCTGTAAGAGTGTGAGTGAGAGGTAAAGTGAAGCCTAATGTCAGGAGTTGCAAGACAATATTAGGCTTTAAGTTGTAAAAATTGTGCACAGTGAGTGGGTCTATAATCATAATTGCTTATACCTAAAACAAGAGTTTTAGCAGCCTTCTTATGGATTTGGATTCATTACAGCACAGTTGTTATTTCAACCATTGGATTGGTTTGACAAAAATATAATAGTACCATCCAATAAGATCCAATGGCTATTATTGAAAACTGCGTGAAACTGTGTTGTTTCACTACGGTAGCAAATTAGGGAAAGTGTGGTGAGAGCCTGAGAGGTTGTTGTCAATTTTCAATATGAAAAAAAGGAGAAAATAATTAAAAGGGAGATATGAAATTAATAATTAAGCTGACATTGATTTTATTCAGATTGAGATTTACCTCAATTTAACAGAGAGTGTGCAGTGTTAGAGGTAAAGTTAAAATGGGTTAGATTTAGATACATATGGAACACATTTTGGAACATGTTTTGTAGGCAGTAACTGTAGCTTGATTTTGATATGATTTCATGTGATAAGCCATACTTAACTCTTGGCAGTAATTTGTATGCAATTCTAGCTCATATGTTTGTTTAATAATCACATATGGTTCAGTTATATGACAGCAACAAGTGTGTAAACTGAACATCTATGGATCACATATTTTAGTTCTAACTAGTCTATCGGTTACACTTAATATAATAATAATGTTTCGAATACCCTGCAATTAAATTTAAAAAGGAAAAGAAAACACAATGAAATTAGCAAAAGGCTAAAAAAAAAAAACATTTCAGTTCAAAATTTTGGTTTTGGTTCGGTTCGGTTAATAGGCAAGTAAACGGTTAAACCGAACCATAATTTTGGTTCAGTTTGGTTAGTTTCAAACCTTAAACGGTTCGGTTCGGTTATTTCGAACCATTTCAACACTTCGGTTCGGTTAATATGGTTAACCGAACCATGCCCACCCCTACTCATGAGTATGATTTAAACTAATGGTCTAATGAACATGTCTTAATAAAAAAGTGGCTTATATACGATTTTAGACAATGACTTATATACTGTTTTAGTCTTAGTTTTAATTGCGAAATTTTGGTTTTCAAATTTAATTTGTTTTGCCAATCCATTATTTTAACGATCCAATTTGATAACATCACAATAAATCTTTTATATTTCAATTGATTTTATTTTGGGTCCGATTACTTTGTCACGACTAGATTTAACATCATATGTTTAAAGACTTTCAACAATTAGATTATTTATTTTCATGTTAGATCACATGATAATATTGTTACGTCGTTAAATTGGATTGTCAAAATTATGTACCATCAATTTTTTTGAAAATGGACTGAAAGTCTGAAACTGTGCAATCTATGTGCAATCTATTTACTAAAGTACTATCATAAATTGAGAAGGGTCATCCTAACCGATATACCCATAAGAGAGCTAACAATAGAAATTTTATATTGAAAACAATAAATCGTTGATTTTATATTTAAAAAAATAAAATTTGTTGATTTTCATAAAACAGAATGTACATATGCAACTTGTTTACATTTTTTTTAACTTTTTAAATTTTTTAACTGGTGTCATAGGTAAAGTTAGTTGATGGGGGACCTTGGTGACGGAGAAACAGAGAAAAAGGAATGGTTATTTGTGGTGAGGTGACAAATTTGACTGACTCTCGCGCGTTGACGGACGTTGATAGATACCACATAGAACCCTAATCTAATACTCTCTCTAATCTCATTTGTCTCAAATCGATCCATCATCGAAACAGAGACTCTGTCTCTCAATCTCTTTCCCAGTTTCAGGCCATGCGACCTTGTTCCTCCTCCGCCATAGCCCTCTCCAGAGAGGACTCTTCTTTTTCTATCGATTTCACCAGCCATGTCTTCCTCCGATGCCCATACCCCACCCACTAATAATATCAACCCCAAATGTATCCTCTTCAATGCTGCATCCGGTGCTTCCGCCGGTATTACCTTCTTTTCTTTTCTTTTCTCACCTGCCCAATTCTTTATTAATTCTTTTGTTTCTTAATTTCTCTTTAATTTGATGTAGGAGTTATTGCTGCTACGTTTGTGTGTCCTTTAGATGTTATCAAAACTAGGTTTCAAGTTGGTGTGCCCCAGCTCGCTAATGGAACTGTTAAAGGTACCATATAAGTGCTTATGTATATATAAGCTATTTCTATTATGTAACATATAATAAAGTCAAATTGTTTCCATATGATATACTCCCTCCGCTCATATTTATAAGCAAAAAAAAAAAAAACAACGTATTGAATAACTAACGTATCTAGTCACATTTATAAACCATATACATTAAATACTCAGTGAACCTAAAAAATTGTTTTTTGCTTGTAAATGTGACCGAAGGCAGTAAGCTATAAACTGTTTTCATAAGTTAGCCTTGAGAGTTTATGGAAATAACCTGAAAACAGCCTGTGGACATGTCATTAAGTTTTTTTTTTTTTTTTTTTTTGAAGAAATCAAAATGATATATTGAAACATAGAGCCATCTTCCAGGTACAAGGTGGACATGTCATAAGTTGTTTTCATAAGCTCTCCTGAACAGTTTTGCAATCATGTAGATAATTCTAAATTCTAAATACTTGCTGTTTAGTATTATACTTTGAAAGTTTAAATAATTGACTTCAGATATGAGTTTTTTAGTATTATTACATGAAGGATCAAATAACAATATGAAAGTTAGTCAACAGTTGAACTACTGAAACTGAATACTGCAATTTTGGTGGATTGGGTGCTATTGTTGTCAGGTAGTGTGATAGTGGCTAGTTTACAACAAATATTCCACAAGGAGGGGTTACGCGGCATGTACCGTGGGCTGGCTCCCACTGTGTTAGCTTTGCTTCCAAATTGGGCGGTGAGTCCTTGTTCTCCTTATCAATGTTCTGTTTGCAACTTTGCGTGTATTATGTTCTTAATAAGTATACGACTAATAGAATCTCAACAGAGTTATTACATTCCCGTCTAGTATTTGTTGTAACCTTGGCAGTTCTAGCCTCAAATTGGCAATGAATTATATCTATAGTAATAATTAATGAATGCCTACCTCACTCTTGGGAAAAAGATGACAGTTCCAAAACTGTTTTGTTATGGATGCTTGTTTAAACTTTGAAGTCCTTGGATTGATGCTGCTCTGCAGAGCCGTTCCGGTAAAATCGGAGGCCATGTTCAAATATTTAAAATGGGCCCCTATGGAAAAACAAGATTTTTTAAGCAATGGTAATCATCTTCGTTCAAAAAAAGCAATAGTAATCATCTATTTAAGTTGTAAATAACATAAAAAATAGTCATTCTTATTAAGTAAAAGTAAGTTTGTATGGGAAGGACTGTGTTGAACTTCACTAACCACTAATTGTTTTAATATTAAAATTTGAGTTCATATTTCATAATAAAAAGAAACACCAAAAACTTAAAAAGAATCATCACTTTGTTTAGTGCAAAATGGGTCTTAAGTATATTGATTGTTGTTGCTTAAATAAAGTGTCTTTGTTATCTAAATAGTGACAAACTAATACTAATATCGGAAAAAAAATAGTAGCAAATTAGTACTAGCATGCATGATTAAACTTAAAACAACAGAAAAAATACTAATTATTTAACGGATTTAATTTGCATTGTTAATGGAAATTGATGACAAAAAAGTTCAAGGATATACAGTAGTTTTCTACATTCATAGATAGCTCTGAAATGCATTTTAAATTGTAATGGCCTAGTAGTTGTGTATGTAATTGAGACTTTTATATTTGGTTCAAATTCACACAAATGCTCGGGATTGAACTTCAAGACCGATGACTCAAGTGCATTCTATTTTACCACTAAACTATTCCAAGATGTCTATTGATTTTTTATATTTTATTATATATACCTAACAGAGGGGTAACCTTGGCGCAACTGGTAAAGTTGTTGTCATGTGACTGAAAGGTCACGGGTTCAAGTCATGGAAACAACCTCTTGTGTAAAAAGCAAGGTAAGGCTGCGTACAATACACCAAATGGTGGGACCCCTTCCCGGACCCTGCGTATGCGGGAGCTTTAGTGCACTGGGTTGGCCTTTTTTTTTTTATTATATATACCTAACACTTTTGAGTGCTATATTAATTTTTCTTTAGGCTCCTAAGATTGTGAGGCCCGGCACCGTAGCTCACCTTGCACATGCCAAGGGCCGGGCCTGCTGCTCTGAAATGCCAGGGTATGAAGTCAGTTACTTGCAACTTTACCACTTCTCGCCGATCATAGATTTTGTGATTTCTTGACAAAGATTGTTTTCAGATGCTTCTTCTTGAAATACTAGAGCACACGATCGCTGTGAGCTAGATTGTTTTCAGATGCTTCTTATTGAAATACTAGAGCACATGATCGCTGTGAGCTTGATCTTAATTCAACTGGCCTTATATGTTTAGGGTCCATTTGGATTGAGCTTATTTTGAGCATATGCAAAACAGCTTATGCAAATAAATAAGCTTTTATTTATTATTCATAAGCTTGTTAAGGTAGTTTATGAAAAAACAACTTATGAAGATACAATTTTTATTAATTAGAACTTATGAATTAATATAAAAGCTTATTTATTTGCATAAGCTATTTTTCATAAGCTCAATCCAAACGGGGCCTTAAGGCTGGTTCTAAGTGATTAAGTTATTGGGCTTTACTATACATATTATACAACAATAACCAAAGCTTTTTCTCTCTAAATGGGACCGCTGTGTGGATTAGACAATACCATCATGTCCTGTCACGAGCCGTAGCCTAAGATTAATCATTTAAATTTGAATCGCTTTTGACCTATAGTTTCCCTTGATCTCTACTTATTGCTAATTATTGGGCCACCTTCCATCGTGTCTATCTTATTTATTGATGCTTCCACGAGTTTTCTTTGCACATGTTCAAATTACTTAAAATGAGACAATCATATTTTCTACTATGAGAGCTACCTTAAGTATCTTTAGAAAGCTATATCACTATTACCTGACATTCTATTCAGCATAACATTGCAGTTCTTAGTTGTGTGATAAAAATTTCGTTTTCGTAGACTTCTTGCATTTCATCCACGCTATTTGATTCCTATGGTTGACATCTTCTATCTCTCTGTCATTTTCCATAATAAATCCAAGTTGCTAATAAATGTAGACTGTGCTCTGCAATGAAGATGAAAAATAGGATGAGTGTGCTAGAACTTTATTAAAGAAGGAAATGAAGGTACAAAGATAGAAGACAAGAAAATTTCTCCAATTAAGTCACAATAAGGGGAGAAAGTGAAGATTTATAAAGTATATATATGCTGGCTTAGAATAATTGAAATTTCGATAGTTGTGATGCAGTTTAATAGGACTAGTCAGAGCTTGGGGACCAATTGTCTGTGACTCATGGCTCAAGGCCCATGTTAAACTAATTATTAACCGGTTACTAAGATACAGAGTGAACAGACCATTTAAGTCAAATAAATTATGGAATAACTTACACATGTAGCATATTCTTGGAGAAGACTAAGTATTGGACTTTAAGACACCAATTGAAATTGCTAAAATAAGTCAAGACAAAAACCAAAGCAAAACTAATTGACCACATGCTGCTGACCCCAGTAATTCTTGATAGTTGTGAGTCAAGCAGAGCTATCAGCATTCCAATGAGACTTAATAGTTTTTTTAGGCCAAGCTAGTAAAGTCCTTTGATCCTTAAGCTTATACCTTTTTTTTGTCCTTTCTTGTTGCCTAATCAATTTAGCTTACTATTAGATGGTTTATTTCTTAGGCTGTACAAATCTCAAGATTTACTCTGTCTACTTGCTTTTCAAAAGCATAACACTGATATCTTATGTTATAATTAAGTGTTCTAAATGTATTGTAAACTTGCAGGTTTATTTTACTATGTATGAGCAGCTCAAAAGCCTTCTTCATTCTGATGGTTAGTCCATTGCTTACTTTCATATTGATTTTTAATTTTGGAGCTGCCAACTCGCTTTGTTTTATCCTATGAAGCCAAGATAGTTTGAAAATTGAAAAGTATTGGTGTCTAACACGTGCCTAGGAAGTACCTTATAGTTTTCTATTCTTTTTAAAAATATTTCGCCCAATACTTATCAGCTATGTCTTACCAAAGGAAGACACGATTGTCATTCGGATACGGTACATTTTATATATGCCTTACTAACTATAGACACAAAATTTTGTGTTTTTCTTTGACATATTCATAGTAGAAATAATATGTTTTGATATGCATTGGTGAAAGATATACAACTGTTAAGAGTCCCACATTTGTGAGATAGCCTGAAAATGAGTTTATAAGTGGGAGGCATTCTTCACCTTAAAAGCCAGTTTTGAAGGGTTGAGTTAGGTCTAACCCAAATTTTAAGAATAAAAAAAATGCCTACTTAAGTAAGTTTTTTTTTGGGGGGAAATTGTGATCATCATATATTGCATAATGACAATTGATATTTTATGCATTAATGAACAATTAGTAATGTGTATGTCTCTTAACAAACATTGTGCATTTTAATGTTACAAAAACACTGAAGTATCACGATCACCAGAGATATGTAATTATGCTTACTTATTACGATTACTAAGTATATCTTTTTAATAAATTGGGATTATTATATATTGACTATTGATATGTTTATATATTAATGAGCAATTAGTAATGTGAATGCCTTTTAACAAACACTGTGCATTTATGTTGCACACAACACTGTGAATGCCTCTTAATGTATCTTGGTTGTATCATATCTTGCTTTTTAAAATTTCATGGTGTCCCTGTATTTGTGTCGTACTATGTGTGGGATTCATAGGTTCTAGCAGCGAGTTATAAAAATGTACAAATTATATATAACCCCTATGATATTTATGCAGATGAAAGCCATCACCTTTCAGTTGGATCTAATATGGTTGCTGCTGCTGGTGCTGGAGCTGCAACTACCTTGTTTACAAATCCACTCTGGGTTGTCAAGACTAGACTTCAAGTGCGTTTCTTCAATTCATGCCGAATGTTCTGCTAATTATTTGATTATGTTAGCAGCCATTCTTATATAATTGGCGTAATGCATGATCTACCTATATTCTTAGTAAAATTCTATTTTTCTATTCTTAATAGCACACAGTTTCTAGGATTGTGTGGTAATCAAATGAGGAGGCAATGAAGTCCTTGTGCATTTGACATTGTTTGGAAGCTCTGTGTATCACATACATGGAAGATAATAAAACCTCTATTTAGTGGGTTTAATAAAAGATCGAGCACATAAAACAGCTAGTGTATTTTTTTTTTGTCTTGGTCAGATCATATTATCTATTATTCAGCACATAAAACTCTACAACAACAAAAACCAAGCCTTATCCCACTAAGTGGGGTCGGCTACATGAATCAAACGAAGCCATAGTGTTCTATCAAAACTATACTTTTATCCAACTCACTAATCTCGAGACCCTTCTTGATGGTTTCTCTTATAGTTTTTCTAGGTCTTCCCCTACCTCTAGTGATATGACTCCCCTCCATTTGACATTATTTATTATTAGGCACATAAAACTCCATCTTACACGCATTATTATGTGTTGAAATCATAGAGTAGAGACACAATAACAGAACTACAGAGCTTCTTTTGTCTAGCTTATAATCAGTGCACGTTTGTATATTCTGCAATGTAAGCTTGCTGCCTTTTTAATGCAGACCCAGGGAATGAGATCTGGTGTTGTGCCATATAGGAGCACACTATCTGCATTGAGGAGAATTGCTAGTGAGGAGGGCATACGGGGGCTTTACAGGTTGGTGTTTTTTAATCACAAAAGCAACTGGATGGTCAATGGACATGACATTATGATTAATAATTAACACTTTAATGACGGTTGGTATATTCTTTACCATAAACAGTGGCCTTGTACCTGCTCTAGCTGGTATCAGTCATGTTGCCATTCAATTCCCGATGTATGAAACAATTAAATTTTATTTAGCAAATCAAGGTAATTTCATGCCTGTTCTCCTCTCTTTATACTCTTGAAATTTTGGCAGTTACTTAGTTTGATCATTGTTTTGTATTAGATGACGCAGCAGTCGATAAACTTGGTGCACGTGATGTTGCTATTGCTTCATCAGTCTCCAAAATTTTTGCATCCACATTGACATATCCCCATGAGGTATGTTGTTGAATAACACTTAATTTAGTTAAAGATATTTTTGCACAATTGTAGGTAGTCATACCTCTTGATGCCTGGTCTTGCGAATGAAATAACCTTGCTAATCATTTGATGGAAAAATAGTTTATAGTCCTTCAATGTTTAAAGAACCCAAGAATAATACTTCTTTGCAATTAGCTTTTTCTTGAATATTTTGAGCATAATACACTTTTTCATCATTTCCTCTCTTTAACTGCCAACTTAGAGAGCCATATCCCTTTGAATTGAGCAGGGATTCTTAAATTTAATGTTCCTCATTTTCATTCTTTGGGCTGACAAACATTAAAAAGTAACATAATTTTGAATTATATTTGCAGGTTGTACGTTCCAGATTGCAAGAACAAGGGCATCACTCTGAGAAACGATACTCTGGTATGATTGACTGCATTAGAAAGGTTTTTCAACAAGAAGGTGTACCTGGCTTTTACCGAGGATGTGCCACCAACCTTCTGAGGACAACACCAGCTGCCGTAATCACATTCACCAGCTTTGAAATGATACACCGTTTTCTTGTATCACATTTTCCTTCTGATCCACAACCTCATATTTTATGATATAATTGATTATGGACATGATCATCTATCATCTATAACAGTAGATAAAAAACATTAGCTAGTCCAGCTGATTAATGATTCTCCTGGCGATGCATATACCATTCTTTATATTTATTTTTTTTGAAGGGACCATTCTTTATATTTTTAGTTATTTTTAGGTAGAGCAACACATTATTTAAGCAACAACTGTTTTCCCTGGTCAAACGTCTGCAAGGTCACTGTTTGTACTTTGTAGAGAAACCAATGGATAGTTATAGATTTGAGAATGATGATGACGATAAAGACATTAGTAGTATGATACTGTGAGGATGTCATTTATTTTATTTGGAAACTACTGAATAATCTTATCATATCATATTCTTTTAAAACTCAAAAACTAAAGCTATTTCACATCTCTTACACCCACCATCTTGGAATTGAGATGAGATCCATTGTACAAATACTCTATGGACAGGCCAGTGTTCAAATACTCACCACATAATAAGCTATATTCAAAGGTCAAGTTAATAAGCTAGATTCACAGGTGAGGTTATTTTGATATGGTAGGGTAGTATGGTAAAAGGATGTAAATAACGAATTTAAATAAGGGTCTTGTTAACGAGTGCCCTCAGGGCAATGGTTAAGGAAACTAAAAGTAATACTTTTGCTCTTTAGCATTTCCCTTTTTAAATAATTATGTAAAAAAAATATATGAGATAGGCTCCCCATTTGTGCTAGTACATGTACCCTTGACAGTTGACATACTGTTTTTTGGATATTCAACCGCCAAACTGGGATATTATTTAGTGCTTATGGGGAAAGGGAGATTTAGTAGTATGCTCCAGATGAATCATTAATCAGTACCACGAAAAAGAGGTGTCGATAGTATAGTATGCTCCAAAGGAGCTATGGTTCATAATGGATCAAATTCTAATATACGTCTATAAATTACAAATTAATAAAAAAAAATAATCATAATAAACTGTACCACTCCTTGTTAATAAAAAAAAATGGCCATTAAATTTGTGCTGAATGGTCAATAAATAAATAACATGATTTAGTTGTGCAAAACAAATGAATAGTGGCCAAGTCCTAAAATATACAATTTGAGGTCATGTGTTTCGCTTGCATGAGAATATAGTGATTAGTGAGTCAGTTTATCATTAAACTTTACTTTAGGAGATATGCTGTCAAAATCTTGACTTGAGTGGGTTTTCGAACACCAAACAAAACCTTCAACAGAAGGAATAGGAATAGGATGCATTTCTACAAAATTCCTTGCCAAACATGTTACTTTCAACTATGGATGGGTATTTTTCACCTCGTTATTAGATGGTTGGATTACGCTATTTCAAAAAAGCAGGACACGTGTTGTTCCATAAAATTCTGTAATAATTAAATGATCTTTTTTTTGAAAAAATAATAATAAAATGATCTTATTAACTTATACTTCATAAGGCAACGCCTTAAAAAATTCAAAAGTAGTTTTTTTTTTTAAAAGCACGAAATTTTGACTTTAAATGAATTGAATACAGTGCTTTTAAAATAAAATTTCTGTTACAAGTTTTTAATATGTGTCATTTGTCTATTAAAAAAAGGTTGAGACTTTAGTAAAGTCGGTTTTTTTTATGGTGTCTGGGATTCAACCACAAACCTTACATCTATGTATTATCTCTGTGAACTGAGCTAGAATGAGTTATTATCAAACCATTAGTGTCCACTCCTTGTTTGGCATCCAAAGTTGAAGACATACCTGAACTGCTCGACAAGACACATTGGATTGAATTCGTTTGTCCATTTCTATGACAACTAAAAGAAAACAACTCTTTGCTTTGATTTTAGCTCCTCTCAATCGGAGTTCTATCAACATGATTTAATATTATTTTGAGCTATAAGACGAGGTAGATAAAGACAGTCAAGGGACTAGAGGGTAGTGCTTCAGATTTAGTAGATGGCAATTGGCAAGGAGTGGCGTTACTGGTGTACTGTTGTGATATAAGAAACACTCTTTCGCCAATGAGGATAGTTTGACTCTTAACATTTATTTCAGTGGCTCGCAAGTACGACTATCTATCGGGCAGCAAAAGCTACCTTTTTATTTTTTGTATGAGTAAGTATATTCTATTTTACAAAATTATTTAAAGTATCTATATACATTTTTTTGGCATCCTACAATTTTGTTTGTTAAAAGTTACGATAAATATCATATTTTAAGATTATCATCATTTGTTTGATAGATTTATTTTGTTATATTTTAAAACTTTCAATTTTAATTGACTATAAAGAGAACTTTGTTAACAATGAAATTGTAAAAATAAAAAGTAAAATAAAATATGAATTTCTTGTGATTAGCGAATAACTTAGTTGTTCAGATTTTTTATGAGATATCAGAAGTATTTTCTTTATAAAATAAATTTAGTGTGCAAGGATGATATCATATTTTTAGACAGAGAATGACATTAAAGTTTAAAGAGCACTTGTAAAGTATTTATACTTACCTATCTTCAAATACAATAATTCAAACTTAAAATTTAAGAATCATATAAGGATGTAAGTCTTCTTTATTGCAAAAAATTTGCGATGACCTTCAAATTCAAAGTTTCCTCTTACTTTAAACAAACCAAATTGTACGATGCCAAAAAAAATGTTAGCAAAAAATTTGCGATGACCTTCAAATTCAGAGTTTCCTCTCACTTTAAACAAACCAAATTGTACGATGGCAAAAAAAAATGTAATAATGTTGACACACAAGTATGTTTGCCTTCTTTCAACCATGCATGTCAAATAACTTGTCATAGTATTAGTCTAATCTACTAGTAACTATTTTTAACAAAAGGATATATACAATGATGTTTACAAATAGGTGAGGCATAGGTTACATTTAAAGAATGTGGATAATTAGCCATCAATCAATCAAGATGAATGTGTAAATATACATAGAAAAAACCTTTGAAATATCGACTTGAGCTTTCCCCGCCTTTATATATTGAATGATCAGGTTTGTATTGCAACAATTTGTTGATGGAAAAGATTGAGTACTGTTTTCCAAAAAATGAAGTATGCATGTGCTTCCATTGTATGATGTGGCTGGCTACCTTCATGAATCTGCATATTTTTACACCGGAAAGTGATGTTAACCTCACAAAGAGGCTTCACGAATATAATGATATACTGAAGCTGGGCTCCCCTCAACATGTGAAAGTCATAAAGATGAAGCAATAACACCTAACTTTAACCTTTCAATAATAACTAATAATTAAGTTGTATTAGATTAATTTATGTATTTAAATAATAATTGAAAATTAATGGTTAACTTTAACAATGATCAACAATTATGGTCCCATATGCGTGTATAATGTTCAGTATTAGCATTTTTCTGTGAGAAAAAGAAACAAAAACGTAGTGATCTGATTGCATGCTGCTGCATTTTATTTTATGGGTTGCCAACTAGTTAGGGATGACATGCCAACAATCTCTTCTTCAATTGTGTGTTCATCCATTCATCCAACTATACTCCTCCGTAAATTGAAACTTTTTTACTTGCATACATTTACACCGTACATACATCAACATGACACACTGCATCATTGTCACAAAGGATTATGGTGCAAGGAGTCAATCATCTATATTTGAACCATCAATTGATACAATCACTATTGGGTCATGAAAGAAGTTTAAACATTGCGGGATTGATATTTGATTTCATATATATATACCAAAAACCTTAAGATATTAGATGTATGAAAAAGTATGAGTTTCATAACTTATATTCAACATCTACTTTTTTATTCAATGAAAGACCTCATATTACACATGACACACCAACAATACTTGTATTCATACACACAAATTTGCATTAAGCTACCCGTATCCACATTCAAATTTGTTCATTTTTATGGAAAATTATCCTATTCTTAATACAAGCAATTTTTACAATATCCATTGTGATACCTTTAGCAGATACCTTTGGTACCTTCTCTTTAGTGCATCTTTTTGTGTGTATATCTTGATCCCTACCATTCAAAGTTTTTCAAGGTCATCTTTAATTAGTTTCTCTTTTTTCCACTTTCTTATTTATTAATGTAAACACCAAGTAGCATGGATCAATATGAAACTTTGTAAATTTGATTAACTTAATAAATATTTTTTAATTTTAATGATTAAACGTATTAATTTTTTTATCATATTCATAAAATTACTAATTTCTCTCTAGTTACTATTATATTTTTGTTTTTTGTTTATAATAATGACCAGAAAAAGTATGTGTTAATATGTAAACTTTGACAAATGATAAAAATATATATAGTATACCCTAAACATAATTAAATATAGTTTGTGATTAAATTATGGTAAATACAATAAACATCGATTAAATAAAAAATTCTTACATGAATGATAGATATAGATCACGCGCTTAGATGGAAGTGGTTATTATTTTGGTTATACGATGAAGCAAGGGATTTTGAGCCATTGGATTGTTGGCTGGAGCAAAAGGTACGCCGTCGGATCCTTTTCTTTTCTTGTAGACGCTCCCGTGGGCCTTCCCGAACCTAATTCCGAACCACCTATTTGAATTTTGTTGAACGTTACGGGGATGTTTGGCTCTTTCTCTTCGTTTAACTCAACATGGTTCTTAGCAATTTCTTCCTTGTTCAATTCAATAAAAAAAAAGTTATTTAAACTGGTCTCGGTTTTTTTTTTCTTTCTTTTTTTCAGGTAGTATAATGACTAGATTCACACGCATTATGTGTAGAGGAGTGAGAAATCTGAAGTTTAACCCTCAACCCATGCATATGATATATATGGTAGTTACCAATTGAACTGGAAATGTGGAACTAGTTGTTCTCCATTATTAACATCTCCATTCAGTTCACTTCAGTAGATGACTTTTGGATGCTATTGAATAGAAATTGGTCACCACAATGCAAACTGGTAATTAAAGCTTGCATAGTCAATATCCTCAATACAATTTGGATCAGAAGAACTCATGTTAGATTCCAAGATAAGCATTTGCATTGGAAGCTTGCCATCAATCTCATTATTGCTCAAACTTCTTTAGCTGGTAACAACATAAAGAAACTTATAGAGGGGACATGTTGGAGTTTAGGATTCTTAAAGCCTCTAAAGTTAATATCAAGCCTCCGCTCCCACTATTAAAGAAGTAATATGGCCCCATCCTTTGTCATCATGGATTAAAGCAAACACCGATGGTGCAACAACAAAAAATCCATGCAAAGCTGCTGCAGGAGGTATTTTTAGAAACTCATACAATATTTGCATTGGTTGTTTCTCTCACTACTTAGGAGCTCAAAATGTTTTATATGCTGAGTTAGTGGTTGTTATGACTGTAATTGAGATTGCTTACAACAATGGATATCCAAATTTCTGGCTTGAAATAGACTCCCAGTTGGTTATCTTGGCATTCAAGTCAAATTCAGTGGTGCCTTGGGATTTAAGTAATAGTTGGCAAAAGTGTCTAGTTAAATTGAGAAGTACGAGGTTTGTTGTGTCTCACATTTATAGAGAGGTTAATGCTTGTGCTGATAGCCTGGCTAACCTTATTCTCTCTTTGTCTTCTTCTGAATTATTTTGGTCAAACTTTATTCTTGATTTCATTAGAGGAGAGTACACTAGGAATAGGTTGGGAATGTCCAACTTCAGATTTAGCACCTTTTGAAAAGGTTTTGATATAGTCTCCCTTTTGTTTCTTATACTCTTTTTTTTCTTGTCCAACTTCAGATTTAACACCTTTTGAAAAGGTTTTTGGTATGCTCTTGGCATCTGTTTAAAAAAAAAAAAGTCAGTGTCAAGCTATATATAAGAGAATGAGACCTTAAATTTTAAGAGAAACATATTTCGTGATCTGAAGTCAATACCTTCGAGTCAACCTTAGTAGGTTAATATAACGCAAATATGAGTGTGTAAAAGCATAGTTATCATATTCTCCATTTAGGACTTTCTTCATTTATTCTATTTGGAGAAATAAAAACATAATAAAGTTTGAGAAAAAAATAAAATAATTAATAATGGTGGAACCTACCTAATAGCAAGATCTACCATTTTTTTATGTGTATCTCCTTATAAATGACATTTATCATTTATTTTTACAAATGGAGATAATCGTTACTCATAAAAACTAGTTCATGTTCAAAAACACATTGTATGGAAACTTCTACGGTACACCTCACAAATTGAGGTGTACCGGTACTCTTGCTCTATAAAATTATAAATTAACGACCATTTTATGAAATAAAAAGCTATTTGTTAAAATTTATATTTTAGAAAATATAATTTCATAAGAAAAAACATCATTTCATTGTTTATAAGAATCTTATTAAATTTTTAACATTTTCTCATAAAAATAATCAATATTCTTTATTATGAGTAATAAAAATTCAAAAAAAGTAAATTTTATTTCGTCGAAACATTTGGTAAATAAGATTTGATTATTATTATTG
>Ga0315914_1001351_pt1 | contig 36285 bp, 12 predicted proteins | sample MpolenodulesMG_FD_203920 | JGI IMG/M metagenome (GOLD analysis project Ga0315914, IMG submission 203920) | Medicago polymorpha root nodule microbial communities from Los Angeles, California, United States - elongated nodules | ecosystem: Host-associated > Plants > Roots > Nodule | place: USA...
ATGAACAATTTTGATGCATAAGTTTTACAATTACAAAATTTAATAATAATAAAAAATCAGGGATGCAATTGTAATAAGTAAAGATATAATTACACAGATGCTCAATAATTGACCATAAAGTTAACTTCATCGAAAAAATCATTCTCATAACTTCACCCTAAAATTTTCTTTAAAACAATGCTATGCTTTGGCCAATTAATAAAAGAAATTTAGCTATATGGGGTAACGTGGTCTGAAAATTGATTTGAACTAAAGTTTCATGCACTCTAGGATGATGTGATGTGCCAAATCAAAATGTGTTTTGATGTGTGTTAGTATTTTGATCTGGAGAAACAAATCTGCATATGACTGAATCTTTATTCACTGATTAAACAAGCACGAAAAGTAGTAAAGGCCATATTGACCAAATTAAAGTGTCAGTTCCTATTCCCGCGTTGAAACTACTTTTTTTTATGTTCAACTTCATCTCTTACGATTTTCTGCAATTCAATTTAGCATCTCTTACGATTTTCCGCAATTCAATTTAGTCTTGTATTTTTATTTTACAAAAATAAACGGTGTTCTTCATTTAAAGTGATAGAATATATCAATACGATAACAATTTAAAATTACTAAAAATTAAAAAGATAATCTACAAATAAACTCACAACGTCCAACTAATAGCATAAAACAATAGAGTATCTATGCATACAATTATGACTATATTTAAATCTCCAAAATACTTTTGTCTCCGGACTTAAAACATTGACGACACCAAAATTATCGATTGGATCTGCACTTGATCGAAGCTAATTATTCAATTTGATTCAATAAACAGCGCACTAAGACGAGAAATAAAAAACACACCGCACAAAAACGAGAAATAGAAAAAAAACAGAGTTGTGCAAAGACGATGAAAGCACAAAAATAAACGAAAGAAGACTTAAAATATGTGGAAATCACATATTTAACTAAAAAAAATACAGAAAAACAATTAGGATGGGTGATTTTGACAAATCAAGAAGAAGAGAAGGGGTGGCGACTAAGGTTTGGGAATGAGAAAAGAGAGAGAAATAAAGGTATATTGATGGACAATTTTGGCAAGTGTACTAAATCGTTATCAAGTAATAAAGTGATAAGTGAGTATCGTATCCACATGGATTGTCATTCCAATTAGGCAACTAGCGTTACTTATTTTAAAATAGAAAATAAAATAAAATAGTAAGTAAAATTAGTAAATGGGGGGAGTTTTTACAAGTTAAGCCTGATTGCGTAAGACAATAGGGATTTAGTAACATGGTTTTGATTGCAGAAAGTTAGCGGCGGTTAGGATTCTTCGAATCCACTTTATTTATCTGTTGGATTAAAGTAGCAGTCACTTATTAAGGGATTAGTTAAATTATACTCATTTAAGTGATGTGGTTAAGTTGCACTGGATTCATATGTGGGTTAAGGCGTTATGCGGTTTCAGGGTCGTTAATCCTAAAGAGGATACAAACGTATTTACTAGTATGTAGTTTGGGGTCTTACTCTCTCAGAGGTAATTGAAACAAAAAGAAGAATTCATAAATTGTCATCTAAAGGCCCTCCTCTATCTATGAATCTTTGAAGTACCTAAACATATTCTATCTTACCTTAGTAATTCTACAAATAGACAACTCTATGATGTCTACCTTACTAAGGTGAAAAGAGTAAAATTACTATGCAACATTCGAAATAGGGTTTCGTCCCTAAGTTTAGACATCTTCCTAGGTATGTCACCTTCCTTGGTCGGATGAAAACATTAAGACCTTTGCATAATAAAATTAAACAAGACACATAAAATAACTACATAAAAGACTTAATTAAAATTAATTCAACAAATAAAAATAGAGGTTTATCTTAGAACCCTACTCAATTACGGTTTAGCTACTCATGATAACTAAAGACTAATTACAAAAGAAATAAAACATACATTAGAGACTAAGGTTGAGGAGAGAGACTCCTCCCTTGAAGCTTCGAGCGATTGTCTTCCTCTTGAACCGCTTCATTCTCAATGAGAATTTGTGAAAGAGAGAAGTTGTACTTATAGGCTAAAAAACTGGGATTTTTCCCCAAACCCGCATAAGAAAAACCGCAAAAAGTTGTTTTCTCCCTGAAGCGCACGCGCCTCGTGCGTGGATTGATACCTGGGGCGCGTCCCCACCGTCTGGCAGTGCGTTTTCTTCGATGAACATTACCTTGGGACTTGAAATAAAATTTCTCCTCTTTGTAATGTCTTAAGAGACCTCTTGAATCTTCATTCATGGACTTCCAAAATCCTCTTGAGATGCTTTGATTTGACGATAAGCATGATTTTGCAGAATTACATGACTCAAAAAGAAAACATTGCAAAATGACCCGAAAACCATATGCAATAGTTCTAAAACTCTAAATTTGATCAGAACCTAAATAAAAAGACTAAAAATATTTTGAAAGTAACGCAAGATGACATGTCATCATACACACATTTTTTATAAAGAGAATATATTAGTCTTCACCATTTGAAGATGTCAGAGACTATATTATCATTATTTGTTGTCAAAACCAAATCAAACCGCAAAAACATTGTCGTAGACTAAATTGGATATTCAATCTTTATATTTTATTTTCTCTTGAATATACAAGTACAAATACATATGTGTTAATCATTAACCAAAAAAAGACAGAGATGCTAACCTGATCACATTTTATTAAATGAAATCGATAATCCAAAGCACTTAATTTGTTTAAGATCAATTTGGATAATCAATTCACTTCATTCCAACTATGAACCAAACTAATTACAATCCTTTTTTTTTTACAAAGCTAAAGGGCAAAAAGGAAAAGAAAGCTGAACACAAAAAATGTACGGAATCAAGTTTTCACAAAGTTTGCAATAACGGCGTTTGATAAGTCTGGCGAATGAGGGGTGTGAACCAAGAGCTCCAAGGTAGAGGAAGCAGAGCTTACCAAAAAAGTCAACACAGTTGTTGCCTTCACCGGGTATGTGAGCAACAAAAGCTAGCAAATCGAGACCGAGGAGATCATTGATGTCTTATATCAACGTAGCATACTTATGGAATTTAGGAGTTCACTCCGAAAAAATATGAACCCAATGAAGGGAATCCATGTAACAAATAACATATCTAAATTTAATATATTTACCCGGATATAAATTTAAAATGTATATGATTGATACTTGTTATAATGAATAACTAGAGTCAATATGTAGTTTTGCTCTTACTCTTCCATTACAATACTAATCAATGTGAAATAGTTTTCAAGATGTTCTAATTTTAATCAACTTTCTCACTTATCAGCCTTCATGCATCTCGATGTCTGGTAGATAATATGAGATTCATTCTCATCACCTCAAATCAGTAACCTTTGGAAATGACAATCATATCCCACATGTAGTAAGCAATTTGCGGACAGGGGTATAAGGGTTTGTGGGGAGCACCCAACCCAATTATAAGGATCCTGACTCCGAATTGAGCATCCGGAAAGAAGAAGAAAAAAAAAAAAGAATAAACTGAGGTCCGTTAATAATAAGGCTTGCACATATTTTAATATTCTTTTAAAATCACTTTTTTTTTTTAAACAAATCATATTATAGTCCAAGTTCTATTGACAAATTATTTGTTTCCCTCGACAAAAAGATAAACAAATTATTTGTAGTCATACCTTTTTCAAAAAAAAAATAGTAGTCATACCTGGTCAAAAAAGGTCAAGGGCACAACAACAATTGGATGATGACACGATCTGATCTGTAATAAATTATCACATCATTCAACGTTAAGTGGGTTTATCATTTTAACATAAACTTTTTTTGATAAGTTAACATAAACAATTTTATTTTTCTTCTTCTTCATATTGATACTATTATCATAACCAAAATAGCTGGATGTTGAAGTTTTGTTAAAATGATCTAGGTCAATGATCATAAGATTGCAAAAGAGACCAAGTCTATGATACACAAGAAAGGATAATTAAGTCTTACATTATGCATAAGATTGTTTTCACAATTGAATCAAAAAATTCACCGTTAAAATTAAAAATGATACTCCCTCCATTTCATTTTTTTTAAGTAACTCCCTCCATTTCATATTAGATTACCAATTTGACAATGAGCACTATTAATTTGAGATACTTTGATCATATTTTTCTATTAATATACAAAGATAAATAATATCATATAAGATGTTGTTGGATTCGTCTCGATGAATATTTTTAAAATATTAAATTTTCATAATATTAAAAATAAAAAATATGTTTTGGTATGAGTGATAGAGTCAACTGTCTTACTTAATATGAGACGAAAGGAGTGTGATTTATTGATCGAATCCTTAACTATATACTTATGTATGGTGCACAAATATTTTACTTTTGCATGTTATACAAAACCTACAAAAGAACACGTCAAAATTAGTCTCGAAGTTTTAAAGTAATAATAAAAACATTTTTTATTAGCTTAACTCAGTTGGTAGGGATATTACATATTATATGCAGGGGCTGTGGTTCGAACCACAGACACCCTACTTTCCCATATTTAAATGTGTGAGCTCTAGCCACTAGATTACTTGAAGAAAAAAAAAGAATTATTGTTCAAAGTTACTCACCAAGCTTGTATCTTAGTTTTTTGGGGGTCAATTTAACTCATACTTGTAAATCCCCGTCCAAAAGTTACAAGTGTCACCCTTTTGTCACCGGTAAACTGTTTTTTTAAGTCTTATCGTCATGTGAGACCAATTTTTTATTTTTTTTTATAATGTTAGCACATTCTATAACACATCATTTTCAACATTTACTTCTTAAAAGTGTAATTTTCATTAATATATTTTTTTATATAAAGAGGAACATTATGCATATGGTTAATTAAATTGACATTGTTATGCCGGCAAGGCGTAATTAAACGTTTAATATTGAGATTGTTAGGTTGGATGTTCCTCATTGTTATTTAAATTCGAATCCAAAATATCTTTGCATGCATAAGTTTTCTAAAAATTTGACACTGTTGAGTCGGTAATCTAAGACAAGGGACGTCACAAATTCACCAAGAGCCACATATATCATATATGTAATGGGACAATGGGAAACCCTTGGTTTTGGACATGTGGGGTGTAAATAAAGAAAGAAAACAATATAGCTAGCTCGAGCGTGGCTGCTATGATTTCAAATAGCAGAGTTTTGTTGAAGCCTTGGGATCTAAGGGACATGCGATATTTTTAATCATAGCGTAGGGAGACTCTAATAGTTTTCCTGTAATTGGCTGATCAGAGGCACATAGTTGGAGAGAGTGATGATCCATCAGAAAATTGAAAGAAAAAAAAAGTGGGTTCGATAAAGGACAAAATTATTAAATTGTTTTTGTGTATATATTTATTTATAGACTCAAAGCTGCAAGAGAGAAAAAGGGATGAATAAAGTGTGGTAGGCCTGAAAGGAAATTAAATAATTAAAAGTGAGAGAGAGAAAGGTATGGTATGGGTATATGAATTGAAATATATGAAATACAAATACTCATCATTCTCTTACTTCCTTTTCAAGGATACTTTAAAAAGATGAAAACTTGAAAGAGTAAAGAGGAAACCCAAGAAAAAAGTGGGGGCAAAGAACCGAGGTATGTGGGTGTCACCTGGAACTGTGTTCCTTTCAATACTGTGCTAGAGATTCCATTCACTTCTAAACCTTATTGCTAGCTAATACTCATCTTGGGATTTTCAACCAACCCCTTTAGCTTGATCCTCTTAATTTTTCCCTTTAATTAACAACTTATATGCAATTATAGATTTATCATTATGGAATCTACTAATCTCCATCATCTCCAAGACCATCCTCCTCCTCCTCCTGTTTCTTCTTTATCCAGTACCCCATCCTATACAGTTGGAGGAACCACCATCCACTCTTGGACCCCAAACATCACTTTGTAAGTCACTTCTTAGTTTTAATTATTTCCTATATATATGTATGGGCTAATTTTTTCACTTCTTCTCAATCTCTTTTTATTTTTAAATCTTATGTTATCATTGATGAAGTGGAACTCTCTATCATGTAGAATTAATGAGATGATCATTTATTATTGTAATAATTCTATAAATGTTTTGTGTGTTTGAAACATATACTATACTTATATATTTTGACTAGACTAGGGTTTGATTTGTCTTGCTCAAGATAAAGTGATATACTACATGGTGTCCTATTTTCTCTTCTTTTTTTTTTCTTTTCAAACCCCGTTTATATATATTAACTACATTTATTTTTTGACTCTAATATATATCAACTACATCTATCTATAGGAATAATGCAGGCAACGTCAACTCAAATAACCTCCAAGAAGCTAATACCAGATCAAGATCATCTTTAACACACAAGAACAATTATATGAATCAAGATTTAGGTTATCATAGTCATCAATGGACAGGTGATGCTGCTGCCGAAGAGAGCTGCTTAAACAGCAAACAGTTCAATCATAACAACAACTTAGATTCAGAGTTTTCCAAGAATAGTACTATTAAGGAAGAGATCTCATTTGCTAATTTCCCCAAATTCACTGAAATGCTTAATTACACTGCTCCTAATTCCAGCATGGAATGCTATCGAATACTTGATCCTTCCACAACAAATTCAACAGAGATGAAGAACAATAATATTGATGAGCACAAGGATATGAATGCTCTCATGCTCAAGACACTTTTTACAGGAGGAGACTTTTATAACGGTGAAAATTATCCTAACTTTGGAGACACAAGTATTCCAACTCCAAGTAGAGGCAATAATATTAGTAGCCAGATTCACCCAAGTATCAATATATCAAACTTGAATCATTACTCGTCTTCGTCTGCTACCACATCCTTGGATATGAACATGCAGTCATTAGATCTATTAACTAATTCGCCAACATCATTTAGTGCTTTACATGATCATGACAACCTTTCTTTTCGTCTTCATCCTATGCAGCATCACCACCCCACGAACATGTCCTCTTCTACTAACTCTATTCATGTGAGTATTTCTTTTTTTATTTTTTCATTTTTTTTTAAAAAATTCCTTGCAAATTAAATGTGCGTCTATATATCATGAATCGGAATTCTAAAAGTATTTTTCTCTACGCCTTGCGTATGCGTGCACGTAAATAAGCAAGGTGATATTCAATTTTTTTTATACCACCTTCTTTCAATATTTTTTATACTACCTTATTGTACAAAACTATATAAGACACTATTAAGAATGGTTTTCAAAATATAAAGAGAATACTACTAATTATAATGAAGTTGACTAGCTAGAGCCAGTGGATAAGTTATCTTTTGATGAAAAAAAGTTACCCTTTTGCAATAACTTGTGGCAATGAGAAACAGTTTTCTCTTTTTGACATGATACACATATCTTTAATCAGAATTTTATCGTCTTTTTCACTTTAATAATATTGGACTAATAATCTTTACTATTTTTTGTTGCAAAATTAAAGAAGCCATCACTATTCAGCAATGGCGCGGCAGAAACAAAGAGAGGGTGCACCTTAATGGAGTCAAAGGTTTCTCAATCTCAAACGGCGTTGAAGAAATCACGATCTTCATCAGAATCACGCCCTTCATGCCCACCCTTTAAGGTATTTTAAGAAGAAAAAAATATCTGATATAATATCGTGCAATTAATCAGAATTATTATATATCCAAAATTCTTTTTTTTTTTAGAGGATATATCCAGAATTCTAAATATTAAGTGTCCTGTTTGTAATATAATTTGTCATTTTAGTTTTTTTTTCTTATTAAATTATTCTTATTTATTGTATTTTACTTACTAAAAACGATACTTTAAAATAAAACTCATTTTAAGAACAAATTATAGTATACTAAATGATTTTTTTTAAGAAACCAATTAAAATAAAATATATATAAATTGATAAGTAGTCATTCAAGCACAAGATTTTCTACAATCGAAAAATAAAATAATTCATACACAAAAGTAAATAAAGAAATAAACAATACAAGATTTATCAGATAGTTGAATTACTAATTTTAGTATACACTTTAATTAAATTATCGATTGTCAATATTAAAGTATGTCACATCATCGTAAGGGAAGAAATAGGAGTTTAATTTCCAAAATCGACAAAATTAATGAACTAAAATTGTTGATTTAGACATAAGGGGGGCCAAAATTGTTCATTTAACCAAAATTTAGAAATTGATAAAACAAAGGGATCAAAACCGCAATTAAACGCTTATTTTATTTTGAATCATAATAAATTATTAAGGGTAAAAAAAGAGTTTTATTTGAAATTACGAGGGTGAAAACGGCAAAAAAATGACGCTATATAAGTTATAATTGGGAAAATGCTAATTGAAATAGCATGAAAAATAAGTCATAAGCTGGTATAATGAGTTTTAAGCTCACGGTGGATTTTTTTTTTTTTTTTTTACCAATCATGTCTTTTTAATTATGAAAACTTCGTTTAATGGTTTAATCATGGAAACTTATATTTATATATTTGACAAAATTAGTGAAGATTGCATCATGGTAACACCTCGAGTTCCCAATTTTTTATTTTTATTTTAAAATCGACATCCCAATTATGTTGACGTAAAAAAAAAAAAAACACACCTTAATCGTTGTTGCATTAATGTTTTTTTTTCCTTTCTGGAAATTAATACTTCAGGTTAGGAAAGAAAAATTAGGAGATAGGATTGCGGCTCTACAGCAGTTGGTGGCTCCTTTTGGAAAGGTACAATATTAAGTAAACAGTAAACACTTCTTCAATCATAGCATGTTGCAATATTAGTACTTAATTTCAAGGTACATATATGAATAATGTACTCCAAAGTTGTGTTGAGATAATAATACAGACAGCATGAAATTCTTATTTTCACAATTTTATTTACGTTGATTACTCTGTATATTCCCCGAAAAATATATTTAGTAAAAATTAATCTGATAAAATTATTTAATTCTAATTTCTTTCATTTATATATTCATCTATTTTTTACTAAGATAATGACCATTCAGAGTCAATGACCATTAACACTCGACTATATACGAGTTACAATAATTTGAAAATCATATGATGAATTGGGTGTTGCAGACTGACACAGCATCAGTACTTATGGAAGCGATTGGATACATTAAATTCCTTCAAGGTCAAGTCGAGGTACTTCGGTTACTCCTATTTTAAAATAGATGTTTTGCTTAAAGTTGTTAAACACATGTTAAAAAATACAATAATTAAAAAGAAAATAGTTATTTTACTGAATTATCTTTATTTATTAAGTATCAATATCTTTTCTATTGTCACAATTGAGAGAGAAAAAAAATATCGATTATTTTCTTTATTTTCGTTGGTATAGTATAGACAGAGAAAAAGAGATCAAAAAATTTGTTCAAAACTCTTGTGAACTCTCCAAATCCATGCCCTACTTCATTTATTTAGGTCATTTGCATTGCAAAATGACTTTGTTCAAACTACTTAATTCTTACATTAACTCTTCATCATGCAGACACTGAGTGTTCCCTATATGAAGTCGTCGCAGAACCAAAACAATAGAGTGATGCAAGGGGTAAGGATTCTATTGCTATATATTATCATACATCGAAAGGATTTGAATCCACTATACATGCATATTTCATATTTCATACAATGAGATTAAATAGTTCAAACTGGTTTAAACAAGAGAATACGGAGTTGCAGGTCTTGAATTTAATAAACCGAAGTGTAGAAGAGAAACTAACCTAACGATTAATTCCTAACATCTGTCATTTGAAAAAGTAATGCATATTTCGTATTTTAAGCATGGTCATGGCTGATCCACTCTTATAGAAAAGGGACAATTACCTCCAAAAGTTTTTTTTGTTCTCAGATTTTTTTTTCTCGAATAAACATCATTATTGGTTTTGAATGTGTGAAGTGTTCTCACTTCAGTTCCAAGTGTATCAAAACATTAAATACATCTTCAAGTGTATTATTTTTAAAAAAAAAAAAATTATAAACTAAATTGACTAAAAAACCACATTTGAAAATCAACATGACTAACAGAAAACACATTCAAGAATCAAAATGATTAACTAAAGAGACGTTTAAAGATATATTTACAATATTGAATGCATCAAATATAGACCTCTAAAAATTGATTCAAATGCAGTCCTTACTATTTGAATAGATAATATGAATGGTCAATCTAATATGGAATTTTAAAAAATGTCCAAAGATGGACCTTTATATTTTTTTTTGTAAATATAGAAATTTATAATAATAAAAAATGAAGAATGTATACAACTTTTATTAAAATTTATTAAAAATAGTAATGCTCATTTTTAAACTCGATTCATATCATGCGTTATCACAAAATATTACACTTTTTTTTTATCATTATGAAATTTGTTGTTTACTAACAAACAGAAGTAAGAATCCACTTTGAATCGTCTTGGGAGTTCCATATTTTTTTGTCTCAACTCTGGACTAAACACTATTAAAAAACAAAAATTAGTGAGAGAAAATATGAGATCCCTCTCTATTTCCATCACTAATTTTCCTCCCTAATTTTGCTTTTCCCAATAAGAAGATTTCTATTGTCTGTAAGTGAACATGTGTTGGTCATTGAGATTCAATATTAACTGCTTCATATTCATATTGTTAGGGTTCAGCCAAAGGTGACACAAAGGGAGAACCAAAACAAGACCTGAGAAGTCGAGGCCTCTGTCTCGTGCCATTATCATGCATGTCATACATAACCGGTGATGGCAGCACTGAAGTGTGGCAACAACGCCCAAACTTTGGTGGACCAGCTTAAATATTTGTAGTACTAGTAATATCTTATTTGAATTAAAACCAAATGATCTTTCAAATGGAAGTTAGGAGTTAAAAACAAATCCAATTGTATCCATGTTTAATGGAGCAAACTTGATCTTCCTTCCTAAGAGTTAATGATGGCCAAGTTTGATCCATTAAATTAAACATCTTGTAACCTTAATCAAATTGCAAGTACGTTTTGTCACCCATTGTTTATTAAAAGCTCTGGTTCTTATTATCAGAGAATTTTTTTTGGAAATTAATTATGATCCTGTTTATAAAAAAATTATAATTTATAATGTGTATTTATTATTTAAAACACATTTTTAGTCTCATTTAATTAAGGGTTTGTCTAATATAAACATTTTTATATGGTCTTGATAGTCCTTAATTGTGATTTTATTTCTTCAAGTGATTATGCAGAGGAAGTAGTTATGTCCACAACTATTGGTTCGTTAACTACTTCAATAGAGCATTAAGTGCAATGTTTTTGTGGTTTTTAACTACTGAACTAAGAAATGCATAAAGATTAAGACAAACATTTAAAAGACAAAATTGGGCAAAGAAATTGAGTTTGATTGATGTGTGTCTTGTGAAATTGTAAGAGATGAGTATTTATAGGCAAACCTATTTCTTTCTGCATAAATGACATGGTCTACAATGTTTAGCCTTGCTCGACTATTTGTGCAAGTAGTGCACATGTTTACTCCCGTAAGAAAGGGATAAGTGGCTCCCCACGTTTGGCTGGTAGCTCTATAATGTGTGTCAGTACCCATCACTCCTTACAGTTAGTGACACTACAAAAATGAGCTCGAGTTAGTTACCTTATTGTCTACTTCCACTTGCTTTGACTAAATTTGATATCCTCAAAATCCACATATTCCATATTCCTCAATAGACTTGACCATGAATTGGGCTATCGAATCAAGGGAGGGAAACTTTTATGTCTTTAAATCACTTATTTATCAATTTTGGCTAACATGATAATTATTTTTTTAGATGTAAACAAATGCCCTTATGTGTTGCATTGTTGATTAGTTTTGAGTGATGTGATGAAGCAATGTCAACAAAATTCGATGAACGTAAACAATGTTTTCATAAAGTAAAAATAGATTTCATTAATTGTGATGTAAAAATAGAGATCAGACTATAATAGCTCATTGATTTGCTTTCTGGAACCATAATTTGTATCTTCAACTGACTAAGCGTTATTTCCCCCTAATCATTCAAGTTAACCCTTCCTTGTAAATAGTCTCGGTCCATATTTGTTTTTTCCACTTTGCTATCTACTTCTCTTCGATTTTTCTATAAAGTTTGTTTGTTAGTTTTTTGGTACGTATAAAATTTGGTTTTATTTACTTCACAAACCGAACATATTCTCCCTCCCCAACAAGCAGGTTATAGACGATCTTTGCACAAATCTTGGTTTTTTCTTGTAAGTAGGATGTGACATTGTCATGTTCTTTGATTCATATTGAAATATCGATTTCACTCGATTCCATCTATAATTTGGACGTCAATGTTGTAGATCTAAATAATTTTAATCTAAATAAGTGATCTTTGCATAGATCTCAGTTTTTTCATGTAAGTCATCATATGGAATGGTGTCATGTTCTTTGATTCATATTAAAATATTGATTTCACTCGATTCCATCAATAATTCAGACGTCAACGTTGTAGATCCATACATATTATTCCAATCAATTTAACTTTATCATATTATTTGTAGACATTTTCCCTTTTTATGTTATTAAAGGTTGTGAGATTTATTTTTAATTTTTTGTGATGTTGAATATAATTTGAACGAATCATTTTGTTGTCAAAAGAAGTTATTTACTTCACAAATTTATCGAAAACAGATTTGTAGCTGGCCACTACAAATCATTCACAATTTGGATCAAACATGAAAATTAAATTCAATATATCGAACAAAAAATTGATCAATTCATCGATTGGTTATATATGCCGATTACATTTTACTATTCAAATTGATGAGTCGGAACTGAACCAATTTTATTAATTATTGTTTGTTTTCGATTCGGTTGAAGCGTGATTAAACCATGTGCAGGAGGTTTCACTGATTTGACCTTGAATATGGGTTTAAAAAAATTGATTACAAATATCTTATATTCAAATCCAGATGATATATAACTACAAAAAAAAAAAAAACATAAAATAACGAAATACAGAACTTTATTTTGCTGCTACAATTATAATTGAAAAATACTCTGAAATAAAGTTGAACAATAACCTTAATTCCTCGTCTCTTCACAACTTCCCCCTTCTTCCCAAACAAAAGACATGTGTGTTTTATGCATGAATAGATAAATAGTAGGCAACATAAGAGAAGAGAGATGCACCAAGGATTGAACCAAGAGAAACAGCATCACTACTTGGTCCTGGAGCTGGAGCTGGGCCATGAAAATGGTCATAACTTGGTCCTGGAGCCGGGGATGGGCCTTGAAAATGGTAAATTGATCCTGGAGTTGGGGCTGGGGCTTGAACATGATGATGACGATGATGGTGGTGATGATCACGTGCCAGGACGGTGCATATGGTAGCTAAGAGGACAACAATAAAAGCAACATTTTTCATCTGCATCGTGTATTAGCACTGCTATGTTAACTTCACAAAAAACAAAGAAATGTGAAATGAAATCGAATTACGGGGGTTATTTATAGTTGGGAAAACATGTGCTGACGGCTGATACCAGGCTTTGATTTTGAAATTAAAGATTTATTTCCAAATATCAATACCAATTACTCATTCCGATTACATTTATAAAAAATATCACTTTTTCATATACATTGAATAGTATTTTAATACAGTTTTGATACATCAGTTATTCAATGTATTTGAAAAAAGAATATTTGCTTATATAAATATGATCATGGGGAAATTTCTTAACATCAATGTCAATTAATATCGAAGATTTCCTCTCTTGGAAAAAAAAAGTTTATATTGAAGATTTGTTTCCGGTAGAAAAAATGCATCGGATCTTAGAATTAAATCAAATAATAATTAAAATGGACATAAACACAAAAGTACTCAACTTAAGAAATGGATTTTTTTTTTGTTTACTTTTGATTTTCGGGAGAAGCCGTGAAATGATTCTAATAATTCAAACTCAAGTTCTCTCGAACGATTCTTCTTCATTGAAACTCCATAATTTTTTGTTAATAAATTCTTTTTTTTTATATTAAAATACATTTTTTCTAAAATCAAATCTTTTGTTAAGAGATTGCTGCAAATTATTTGGCCGAAGAGGAAGAATAGTCTAAGTTCATAGTCAAATAAATAATTAACATTTGTTCAAAAGAAATTTTTAACATAAATAATAATAAATAATTAACCATAATATCTTAATTAGTTCAAACCAAATTAAAGCATTTGAATGGCAATCAATAAGCCTTGTGGAAAAGAAAGTTCCCATAATATCTTAATTTATTCAAACCAAATTAAAGCATTTGAATGACAATCAATGATGAACCTTGGTCGAAAATAAGAAAAATTTTACGTTATACTCACAAATCGAGGTGTACCGATACTTTTGTTTTCTAAATTTATAAATTAATTATCATTTTCATGAAATAAATTGTTAATTTTTTATGGGAAATAAAGTGTTATTTATTGAATTTTATATTTTAAAAAATATCATTTCATCCGAAAAATATCACTTCATGGTTTATAAGAATCATACAATTTTTTTTTACATTTTATCGTAAAAAACAATCAATATTTTTTTATTTTATAATTATACATGATAGAAAATATATTTTTTGTCCCATAAGTCATAACTCAACTAGTAAAAATGTCAAAATTGTTAGGTCAAACGTCATGATCCGCTTTGTGTGTAAATTTATAATGACTTTGTCATTTCATTTATATTTAATTATTAATTTAAAGATTTAGTGCACGGGACATTCGAATTTTCGAATGTAACATAATTTTCCTAAAAAAAACAGTGGTTTCACGTGTGAATAATGGGAAAGCAGGCCATGATGGAAGAAATATACTTCCCAATTGGTTTAGTCAAAACCTTCAATGATAAAATTCTGTTCTATTGGTTGGGTACGTTTTCTTTAGCAGATGGGATGAGATGTTTTTTTCTCTTCTGACAAAACTAAAATAATATTAATTTTAATTGATAAAATATATCATATAAATTAACATTATCAATATCGCTAAAAACGTAAAGAGTTGAATTTGTGAAAAAACTCACATCATCAAGTTAAAAGCATACAATGATAAAATGTTTAAAATAATATGATAAAATCTAAATCACCAGAATATCCATACTTCCAAATTTGCAACGTTGACGCCCAAACTATTAATTGAATTTGTGATTGATTGAAGTTGTTCTTTCAATAAGAACCAAACGAACACCCCAACAAGACGCGAAATCAAACAACGCCGCGTAAAACGACGAACAACACAACATCGCACTCAAACGACAAAATTACAAAAAAAAAAACTTGATATATGTGAAAATCAGTTATTTAAATTGATTGAAATAAGAAAAAAGATGCAGAAGGTTGTTTTAGGTTAAAAGATGCAGATGATGATTTTAGGTAAAAAAAAAAAATGACCTAAAATCATTCACCTTCGATAAATGAAAGAGAGAAAATTTAAAGAGAATATGAAGTTTCTCTCACTAAAAAAAGAAGCACAATTATTTTAATGTAAAAAATAATTGTTCCTTGTCAAATATATTTTTAATGTAAAAAAAAATTTGTATTACATCAAAATAAAATTAATGTCTAATCAATTTTTTGTTCCTTGTCATTTGATTTTTTTTTCATTGGTTGAAAACAAAAACTATTATTTTTTTCATATTCCATTTTTTTTAGGGATTCATAGTCCATTCTTCTTGGTAGCAAATTGAGGCCTTAAAAGAAGTATAATTTAGGGTCTCAACCTAACACCAAAAGGCCAATCTAATCTAAATAGATTGAAGGTTAAGACTTAAGAGATATAGATGAATAATTTCATTATATATATATATTTTGCTACAACCTTTAAGAAAAATAGTGAATCTCAATTTGAAGAATATAACTATTTTTTTAAAACATTATGTCAATTAATGTTATAAGAAAAGTATATGCATTCTTTAAATTGTTTCATGAAAATTCATTATTTGATAATAAAAGAGCTATTAGAATACAATTTAACTGAAGAGTTTTTTTCATACAAGAATATTTGGGAAGTTTTTCCATCACTCGCATATATAAACGAGAAATGATATTTGAACATTTATTTTGTGACAGCTTTTGTGACAACTTTCTCTCTCATACTCACATGATTTTTTACTTTATTTCTCTATTGCTTTGATTTTCGTGCAAATACATACTTTATCTTTGTAAATTACGGTTGTCCCATAAGTTGTCAACCGACGAACAAATTAGGTTGATCTCTAGCTTGCACACTACACTCTTTATCCACATGTAAGAATATTCATTGTTTTAATCACTTTTCACCGAATTGTGTTAACCTCTTATAGCATAATTTTTCTGTTTATTTTAATCATTCTGTAAGTGTAGTTTGGCCTAAATATCTCCTTTTTCACACAAATTTAAAATTTAAAATTTGGTAGGTTGTGTTTTGTTTCAAGTTTAAAAATCATATTCTCATATATTGACCGGATAATAACTAAACTGGTGTTTGTTATTAGTTATTACTCTAAAATACATGGATAGAGAATAAATAAACTCGTGTTTGTTATTACAAGGTTGAAAATAAAACAAATCCTAAGCTGAATTATTCCTAAGAGTAACTTTTGAGTATGTCGACCTTTCTCAGCATGTCGTATTGGATTGATTGGTTACTTGCGAATCTGAGTTCTATGGAATTAGGGCCGGTTTGTTTTGGGTGAAAGTAGTAGGAAAGATTGAAGAAAGATAGAAAGTAGAAGGATTAACAATCTTTCCTTAGTTTGGAACCACCTTAAAAAAGGGAGAAAGGGTACTGATAGGCTGGGTCCCACACAAAAAATGTTTCTGCTCAATTGAGAACGGAAAGTACAAAGAATACACTATTTTGAGCAAAATGACATAAAAGCTCACAAATGTAAATGTTTTTCAACGTGACAATAAAGTATATTAAATTAAAATTAAAATATAAAGTAATGAAAGTAAATTTTATGTCCGTGTTCTATCAAAATAAAAAAACCGTATGGTATGTAGTTTACAATTATTACTAAAATCATAACTTTAAATTCCTTCAAAAAAAATTATAACTTTAAATTAGTTATATATCACCTTCTCACTACCAAGAAAAAGTTATATATCATCTTCTTATAGAGATATTTTAGTCATTTTATTAAATATAAATCTTTCTTTCCTTCTACTATCACTCATACCAAACAATTAAAAAATCATCACACTTTCCACTCACTTTCATTTCACTTTCTTTCCTACAACAATCATTTCTTTCACTTTCTTTCTTTAAACTTTCCTTTAGTGATGAATGATCAGTACGACTTAATTTTGGTGTTGTTTTAGATTTTCTCAGGCGGAAAAAAAATGAGTTTGTTTTTAATAGTAAGTAAGTTCATTGCAGCACCTATTGAAAGAAAATGCTATGGCAACAGTTATGACTATTCAAAGATGAATGCCTTCTAACTCATCCTCATCATACTCTTGGGGAGAACATCCATCAGATTCATCATCAAACTGGTTTGATCGAATGAAATCATGTTCTTAGAGAATTCAATAAAATGGCAGACCTTTTGGCGAAGCAAAGATTCTTTTAGATGTTTCTAGTTTTCGTTTGTATGGGCTCTGCTCCTTTTGTCCATGAATTAAAAACAAACTCTCACGGGAGATATTTAAATACACTAATAATCTAATGTCTATTTTGAATTGGATTTCATGAGATTTTAAAAGACTTTTTAAAAATAAAAAAGTCTTGTGGTATTCAATCAAGGTTTTATAGAATATAAATAAATTTTGAGGTATTCAATCAAGACTTTTTGTTTAGGGCAACAAAATCCAGTGCTATTCAAATGAGATTTTGGCTGACTTATAAAATGTCCGTTGATATTCAAAAGTATACAGATTTTAATGGATTCTTTTATGCAATAGATTTTGTGAGACTTTTTAACTAAAAATACATAAGATGCTCATTCAACAATCTCACAAATATCGTCGAGACTTTTAGAAACTCTCATAATTTTTGTTTTGTTCTTGTCTCATAGCACACTCATACCTTTTTCTTCTTATTATTATTCATAAGCCCTCGCTGCTGTTATTCCCTGTTCACCATGCTTGTTCTCTTGTACACGTTTACATTCATAGTAACTATTTGCAGATTTATAAGTTTTTCGTTTTTTTTAAGTCAATTTTTTCTTCTAATTTATCAATATTTGTTTTTTTAGTAGTTTGTTTTGTTGTTTGTATACCATACCTTACGTTACTTTGCAACCTTTTGTTATTATTATTATTAGTAATATTAATTTTTTTATTTTGAGCAACTTGTTATTATTATAATTATTATTAGTCAATTCCATGTTTTAAGTTAATAATTATTTTCATTTACTCTTGTCATTTTGAATCTTTTCTTAATAATTCATGTGATTATCTCAAATCTTAAAATTTCATAAAGTTTATTGAAATCTTTACAAATCTGTCTTATAAATCCATTAAAATCTTATGTTCAAAATTCTGATTGTAAAAAGTCATTTTAAAAAGTATTTTAAAATCTCATAAAATTAATAGAATCATAAAGTCTTTTAAAATCTGCAAGGATTTTATTTGCCAAAATAATTTTTTTAAATCTCAATCCAATACACCCCCTAAATGTTAGATCCAAATGAGAAAAAAAATGAAAAAGAAAAGATACAATAATTTAAATGTTGGATAATTATATCTGGTCCAACCGACATCAAATATCAATATTTAAATGTTCTTCTTTTCACTAGTTTTTTTTTTTTTTGGAAGAATAGTCAATTAATGTTAGGAATTTAAAAGACGTTTACTTATTAAAAAAAAAATTATCTTAGTAGATTTTGATTAAATTATTGATCTAAATCTAATAAAAAAGTTATACATCTAAAATGTTTGGGGATAAATACGATTGAGTTAAGAGATTAAAAGAGTTAAAGTTTTAGGATTCAAATTCTGATAACTTAGTAAATACTAAAATTAACAATGAATATATCAATATTTATTATTAAAAGAAGTAAAAGGTAGTAATGTTTTATTAAAAAACAAGAATTATTTATTAAAAAACTACATATTTAATATAAAATGTGAAAGTTCCAAATCAAAGTCTAAAATGATTTTTGGGCTAAAGTCTCCTATGCAACAAGTGCAATGAGCATACTAAATCTAAAATTATATAAGCATTGTAATTTTGTGGAAGAATTGGAAGAAATAGAGTTTTAAAAATAAAATAATAATGAAGAGGTCGATGTCATCTAGAAAATGAAGAACTAAAAAACATAGGGGGTAAAAGAGTGATTTCATTTTATGGGTTATCTTCTAATTGAAGATGATGCTTGCGGTGGAAGAACGGTTGATACTTTCCTAAACTCAAAAAATATCTTTGATAATACTTCTATTTATTTATTTAGCTTTACACAAAACAAAGAAAGAATCTCTTATCCTCTTTCTTATTCCCTTCCTTTCCTCTCTTCATTTCATCTCCAGATCTTAATTTTCTCTATTTCAATTTCAACACGATCCATTCTCATTATTATGTACCAATAGTTAAACTAAATTAAAACGAGATCGGTGATTCATCTTACTTACAAGGTGCGATTTTAATTCTTAATTAATCAAATTTCTATGATCTAAACACTGATTTAATAACTAATTTTAAATTAGGTTAATATTGGTTGTGTAGGTTTGAATGGATAAAATGGTTTGTGTGAAAGTATCAGCTATTTGCAGTGTTGCTATGCCTATGATTGGACCAATCAACGCTGGTTGTAGTAGAATTGAATTGTGGGGATTCAGTGCTAGTAACAAAATCAAGCCTAATTCCCTTTCTTGCCATGTAAATATGAGAAAGTTCAGAACTGTGATGAATTGCAGTTTCAACTCATCTTCAAATGGTAGTGGAAGTATGGCTGAAAATTTTAATGAAAATGATGAAGATTATGTTAATTCTACTATTCTTGAAGCAGGTATATACATATATCATATTGCTTAGTTTAGTCGGTGAAAAATTGTATTTTTATTGGCTATGAATTTATAATTATGCTGCTTGAGTTAGTAATCTGTGTGATCAATGTAACTTTATAGTGTATTGTTTTTTGATAAGACCATAAAACTATTTTATTTTCATGACTGTCAAAATAGAGTTTCTACCAAATGTGTTTTATTGTTTATGATTATGCTGCCAAAGTTAGTAATTGATGTGATCAAAGTAACGTTACAGTGTATGCAAGAGGTGTTAGCTCCGTAGGCAAGAGCTTGACTTTGTAACCTCAAGGGACATAATTCAAATCCTAAGGACAATTATAAAATGTTCATTACTCATGAGTGTCACCGTTATTAATAATAATATCTCTTGTACATATATATTTTTTTAAAAGTAGCTGCATATTGTTTTTTTTTTTATAAGACTAGAAGCCATGGAAACTGTATTTTATTTTCATGGCTGTGAATATAGATTTGTTGTGTGATTATTTATTTTTGTATAGTTGAGGTGAAGAGTGGAGCAGATGGGTTCATAGTCAAAATGAGAGATGGTAGACACTTGCGATGCGTCCATAACAGCCCTCATGGAGGACTTCTTCCGGATTATGCACCACATCCTGCAATTGTGTTGAAGATGGAGGATGGAACTGGTTTACTTCTCCCCATAATTGTTTGTATGTCTTTTACTCCCTTTCTATGGTGCATCATGAATTTGTATGAAATTGCATTGTATCATACAAGTTTACTTTTTGGATCCTATATATTATTTTGGTGATGATATATCACTTCCAATGTAATTTTTGTGGTTCATCTTTATTTGTAGTGGAGATGCCAAGTGTCTTGTTGATGGCAGCGGTTCGCAATGTTCAAATAGTATGTCTTCTATTTTCAATTGTATTCCATTGCATCAGTAGTAAAATGTTGGATCCAAAATGATTCCGTTTTTCTGTAACATATTCTCATGAACCAAACAACTAACTATATGGTTAATGTATCAGGCTAGACCTACTTTATATCAAGTAGTGAAGGAGATGATTGACAAGATGGGTTATGAAGTATGATTATTTTTATCCCTTTTCTGTTACATACTCCTAATCTTAATTGTATTGTAGTCTTCCTTCATACTCTCATAATTTATATCAATTATCAATTGACAAAATATCTTTCCTGTGCAGGTCAGAGCTGTAAGAGTTACTAAAAGAGTTCAGGAGGCATATTTTGCTCAGCTATATCTTTCCAAGGTAAATTTCACACTTTCCTTTCCCTCTCACCAAACTACACAAAGAAACCCCATTAGATTTGTCTGACAGTATTACTTGTATTTGGTATAGGTTGGAAATGAGTCAGAATGTATGAGCTTTGACCTTCGACCTTCAGATGCTATCAACATTGCCGTCAGATGCAAGGTAATTCATTTATGTGAATGCAATCATATGAATACATTATCACCTGTGTAAGTTGCATGTGGAAAAAAAGTTGGTCAGCCCACATTCCTTGGATTCAATGGTACAGTGTTTTGGCAAATGTTGCCTAAATGGAACCTCGAAATTTTGGATCAAATTCTAATTATTAAAAAAATATTAGTTAAACGAAACTTGTTTATCAAAGACTTAACTGGTCCACCAACGTTGTAGGTGCCTATACAAGTCAACAAGTATTTGGCATACAGTGATGGAATGAGAGTAATTGAATCAGGCAAACTGTCAACTCAGTCCCCTGGTTCAGATGGCCCATTATTTACTGAACTGGATCGGTAGGTTTTTGAAGATACATTTTAAGGCAGTATGATTTTGTGCAGTGTAGTATTCATAATCTCTGTTCTGGACATACTTTCACTTTTATTTTTGTCACGAAAGATATTTTGGAATCTGTCTCATAGCTAGCACTTCTCATTTTGAAAGACAAGTATTAACTAAAAATAAAATGACTTATTTGCAGACCAAATGGTAAGCCTTGTGTTGAAACCAAGGAGTTCAATCTTTTGCACAACATGTTGACAGCTGTTGTAGAGGAGCGCTACCAAGATGCTGGTAATAGTTTTTTTTTTTTATTTATTTTTTCTCTTTACCTTACCCGTGTTTTTACTCTTGGAGGTATTCTTTTTCTTTATGCATGATGAACGATGTATGACAAAAGTTCTTTTGACGATTGATGTATTAGTGCCTGCTAATCTTTATTGATTTTCACAAGATTACATTTCTCATGGATCGAAATATAGATCGCACTTCTAAAGTTACTATTCTTACGTCTCATGTTTTTGATGCAACTCTAGCTCTGTGGAGGGACCAACTTAACCAATTTAGGGCAGAAAAGAAAGCGAATAACAGGTGAGTTTATTTCATATGACAAATTGACAATGTTTGATGCTCTGTCATAAGAAGTTTCTAACTGATTCATTTACTCCAACTTAACCTTCTTCTGGTCTCTTTTCTTTTTCTTCTTCTTTATATTGACAACATTATATAAGATAGCAAATTTTTGGTTCTGTTTCAGATCCTGGACACTCTAAAATGTGTAAATAAATTCAGCATTGGAATGTCGATGGGAATTTGAAGAGCAGATAGTTGTCATACCGCTCACTTCTCCCCTTGTGTATACTCATAAATCATAAGTCTTAATATGTTTGTGAATATTTGTGTGTATGTATATATAGACCTTAACACTAATGCATCATGAGAACTTAATTATACTTTTCCACTGTTAATATGTATTATGGTTCATCCATTGGACGCAGCATATTGCTGATGGTTGGGTTGTGTTGTGTTGTAAGAATTACAGGAACTAGATAAACAAACTCTTGCATGTTTATATTTTGTTGTGATTAAAAATGAAATGACAAAAAGAAACAGGAATGAACAATTTCAATAATTAATATACTTAGAATCAATCACCTAAAAATTTGGTCTGCTTTGGATGTAAAAGAATTCTGTCATAACTTGTGGTAATTTGGCAGAGGATGAAGTGCATAACTGAGGAAACTAACATCAATTGATTCTAGTATTTCGTAAAATCTATACGTTAGAAGTCAGAACTATGACTTGAGAGTTGAGACTGTTCAGTTATTCATTTAAGGATAAGATAAAATTTAGAGTCACATTTCTTCTTGTTGAGTTTCTCTTCCTTCTAAGGCCAATCATTGAGTGGACCCGAAGAGGGAATCCTTTCGTGGGAGGAAGTGGATAATACAAGAATGAAAATATTGGGGCGAAGGATATTTGTGAGCACTATAAAAAAATCCATAAAATAATAACGTAATGTGGTTTTCTTTTTACAAAAATAAGGTAATTTATTTTGGTCAAGTAGACTGGTGGCTAGAATTCACCTTTTTCAATGTGAATAAGTGGGGTGTCTGGGGTTCGAGCCCTGACCCTCGCATATAACAGTGCATGTCTCTGTCAACTAAGCTATGCTTACGGGGACATAATAACGTTATTGTAATTTATTAAAATTGTTTTTTTTTCAAGGTATTTATTAAAATTGTTTCTTTTGTACATTGACGCTCTAAAATTACTCTTCAATTAATGTTTTAGTTAAATAATAATTTCAAGAAATAGTCAATTAAATTTTTTTTTGAGTAAAAGAAATAGTCAATTAATTAAATATTATCTTAAAAAAAATTAAGATAACCTAATTTTTTTCAAATGTTAAATGATAATAGTTTAATTCCTATTTTTGGGATCACATATTGATTGATCACGTAATCATCATATTTTTCCTCACAAAATAACCTGTCCTTTTAACGATCTCACACGTATTATGAGTTTCGTATTCATAAAACAATATAAACATAATAAAATTTAATTGATTATTTAATTAAATAAATTTCTAATTCTTTCTTATGTATATCATCTTTTGAATTAACCAAACAATTAAACTCAAGTAGTTAATAAACTCCACTAAAAAAGAATCGTTGAGAAAAACTGAAGTTTGATTCTTTGATGAAATAATTCTTTATCAGATTTTATTTACCTTTCTTCTCAACTTCAAATTACTAGGATCTCTTTCTCCTTGGTTAACAGAGATAAAAAACACCTTTCAAATATTGTTATTTATATCTATTCATATAAAAAATGCTTACAATGAAAATGCTAAAACTTATGTCAATTGTTTAATATCTGGATAATAAATAAGATTTTTTTTTCCTTTAAAAAAAAGATATTTTTTAATTATTTTGATGATATGTATGAATAATAATATAACCATTGACTAAAACAAGGCTTACGTCGGCTAATAAATAGTCGGACCACAGAAGCACAAGGTGGCAAGTGACAAAGTGGTCCAGAATCAAAACTCAAATAGATTTTTTATTTTATTTTTGAAGTATGATGTGAGGTGAAGCATCCATATCCATATATGATGAATATATGATATAGAACATTCATACTATCAATTTTACATTATATATTGCCTTTGACAACATGGCTAATCTTTGCATTAATTTTGTCTTTTGCCGACACCCTTTCTTGTCTGCTACAGCCTACATGTAGTTGATGATTGACCCAACCTATGTACTATCCTTCACCTAAAATATCAATAAAGCTTGAAAATATTTAAATTTGTTTCTGTCTCTACTTCCTCAAGTTTCTTTAACCACTTTAATTTTCGTTTATCATTCTTGACATGTCAGAACTTCTTTGTGAGTAGTAGTACTATCTCCTCTATTTTTCTTGGTTATATTTTATTCTTTTTCATGAATTTAGTTAAGAATGAATGTATTATGACACTTTTGAAACACTACTTATTATAGTAGGCAACGATGAAAGAAGAGAGAGTTCAGAGGATGATAAGTGGAAAAGAATTGGAAGTCTTAAAAAGAAAGCAATAAATGCATCATGCAAATTAAGGCATTCTCTTAAGAAGAAAAGAAGCAGCAAAAGTAGTGGCAGTAGGAGCAATTCCTTGTCCATTGAGGATGTTCGACAAGTTGAGGAGCTAAATGCAGTCGATGCATTTCGACAAACACTTCTATTAGACAACTTGCTTCCTTCAATACATGATGACTATCATATGTTATTGAGGTTACACACCATTATCCCTCCTTTACTAGTTATGTATGTTCAAAGTTCAAACATGTCCATGAAAGAAGAATATATTACACGTTAATAAACGCTTATGTGTAAGCTATTTCTATAATCAAAGAGAAAATATGGTCAAATCATTTTCATATAAGCAATCATGGAGAACTTATCAAAATTAGTTGAAAAATTGTTTTGGTAAGTTCTTTCAAACACTTTGTCAAGTGCTTATTCCAGTAGACAAGTTTGCATAAGCTATTCATACGCAACCTAGATCTCTTTCCATATTCATAGTATGATACTGCAGATTGACTGGTCGAATGTGAACATGGTTTGATATTGTAGATTCTTGAAAGCAAGGAAGTTTGATATTGAGAAAGCAAAGCTTATGTGGGCCAACATGATCCAATGGAGGAAAGACTATGGTACAGATACAATTATAGAGGTGAGCAATCTGATTCACTAATCATATTTCATTTGATACTCTAAACACTGATTCTCTTTTTTTCATATTTGGTGTTCATACTATACTATGGTTTTTTCTCTATAGGATTTTGATTTCAAGGAGTTGCAAGAAGTTCAGAAGTATTATCCACATGGTTATCATGGTGTGGATAAGGAGGGAAGACCTGTTTATATTGAGAGGCTAGGAAAAGTGGATCCCAATAGGCTTATGCAAGTAACTACCATGGAAAGATATTTGAGATACCATGTGCAGGGTTTTGAGAAAACATTTTCTGTGAAGTTTCCAGCTTGTTCTATAGCTGCTAAGAGACACATAGGTTCCAGTACAACAATTTTGGATGTTCAAGGTGTGGTACGTGTTCTGTCTAAATGCATGTTTAGATTGACAGTGACTATGGCTTAATCATAGCGGCACCATGATTTAATTGAAGCTCTGAAATAGCACACTGCAATTCCCGCTAAATTCATCATTAGTCCAAACATGCACTAAATGGCTAATGAAAGTTATTCGAACATCATATTAACTTTAAATTAGTTAGGACTTGAGTTTGTATTGACTATTTCCCTTTGCTTTATAGGGTTTCAAAAACTTCACCAAGTCTGCTCGAGAACTCATCATTCAGCTGCAGAAGATTGATAGTGATTACTATCCTGAAGTATGTAGAATAAGAGAGTTTACATAAACATTTCGACAAGAACTTAAGATTTTTTTTAAAAGAATATTGTAATAACTCTGAGCATGTTAACTATAGCTTCTCATATAAACTGAAATTAGTTTCTATATCTCAATGTTTTAAAAAAAAAAAAAAAAATTGACACCATCTCAATGTTTTCATTTAACTTCTCTATAAACTTATTTCAATTGAGAAGCTCACATAAACAAGGAACTATGTCTAAATCGTTAAATTTTTAAAAGCTCATTTTTCTAATTATTTGTAGTGTTCCTCATTTAAGATATGTAACTGACATTGCGCAGACACTTCATCAAATGTTTATCATCAATGCTGGTCCTGGTTTTAAGCTTCTATGGAACACAGTGAAAACATTTCTTGATCCCAAAACTACTTCAAAGATTCATGTATGTGTTCATTACTTGAGATATTGTTTTTTGTGTCAGATTTTTATAAGATTCTTTTGAGGTAACAACCTTTTGTATTTTCCTGAGATAATGATGAATTGAAACTTGAATGTTCCATTAGGTTCTTGGAAACAAGTTCCACAGTAAATTACTTGAGATTATCGATGCGAGGTAACTCAACATTTGGTTCTGTTATTGGCATAATTTCTCAATCAACTTATATTGTTATTTGAAAATTCTGACCAGCTATAAGTTCTCAGTGAGCTACCAGAATTTCTAGGCGGTAGTTGCACCTGTGTAGATCATGGTGGCTGTATGACATCCGATAAAGGGCCATGGCAAGACCCAAACATTTTAAAGGTTTTCTGCTTATTATTAATCATAGAACTACATTTTAACCTGGTTTTTGGTTCTACTTTGCATTTTACTGTGACTCAATTAGAATAGTTGTCTGCATGCAGATGGTTCTTAGTGGTAAAGTGCAATGTTCTAAACAAATCGTAACAATTTCCAATGACGGGGGGAGGGTGATTGAATGTGATAAAACATCTTTTCCAAAGGTACAGTTTTTCATTTCTATCTTAGACACTGCATGATGTGATGTAATAATTATCACATATAATACAATCCTTTGAATTTTGGTTTCTGAGTACAGGTAAGAAGTGGCTATACATCTACTGGAGAATCAGTATCTGAAGTTGAAGATATTACCTCTCCCAAAGCATGTGGGAATTCTATGAACCCTATACTGACTCATGTCCAAGAAGAGGCAAGTGATAGTACATTAATCACGAGGTTACACCAAACAAAAATGTTTGAAGAGTGTGTTCCCATGGTTGACAAGACTATTGATGTTGGACCAAAGGAGAAGCAAGCAGCACCACGAAACTCATTTGGTTCAAAAGGTGAGAATAAGTTTATACTACAGATTAGGATATTTTGGTTCCATTTATATTGGATGTCAAATATCTTGTCGATACTTAGTAGCACTCATTAAAGAATCTTTATGGCATTGGATGCAGAAAATCTGCTTTTGGTAACCAGGACTGTTACAGTGGGCATCGTGTTTGCCCTTTTTGCCTTTGTTCGAACAATAGCATTTCGTGTGACAAAGGGAGTAAAGAGGGAGGAGCTTGCTACCAGATTCACAAAGCCAAACCCCTCCTCATCTTCTACCTTAAAACGCCTCAGTGAGCTTGAAAAAAATGTTGACATACTACAGTCAAAACTTAATGCCATGCCAAGTGAGAAAGAGGAGCTGCTAAATGCTGCAGTTTATCGTGTGGATGCATTGGAAGCAGAGCTCATTGCTACAAAGAAGGTAACTGTATTTCATTTCAAATCAAATTATATATCATGTAGATTTTTTTTGCTACGTCATTGTTAAAGACTTTTTAACTTTAGGTGTGTGTTATGTTATTAGTACGCAAGATTGTTCAAAAAATTGTTTTGTGATCTAGATGTTCAATTTCCTAAACAGGCTTTGTTCGAGGCTTTAATGAGACAAGAAGAACTTTTGGCATACATAGACAATCAGGAAAAAAGCAAATTCAAGGTAAGTCAGAAGTTAAGGCGTCTTGTCTAGTTTATATACATCAAATGCTACTTAGTACTTACCGTCTGTCATGGGAAATTTTTTAAAATGTGTTCATTCTGTCTGTAAAGCAGTGCTGCTGGTAAAGAGACGGTGTACATGACAGAATTGTTTGGTGGCTCTCTCTCTCTGCGCGGGCGTGTGTGTGGAGAATAAATCGACATGTATAATATAGTAGAAATTAGAGTAAATATTGATTTTGTATGTCTGTTTCCAATACAAACTTCTTCATTTGAATGTGTTTGGGTATTGAATAATATTACATCCATGCTGTTTTAACTTGGCAATGGATCAATGAAATCGTTAAGCTAAATAACACAAAAATACTATCACATAACATATACATTATTTTGCTTGACAGATGGATAATGGTACAAAATGGCACAAGGACCGAGTTAATAACATAATGGAAAAAACATATTCAACCATAGCATATCATAAGATCGTATCTTTAACATGGATTATGAAGAGTGTCTTCTTTTTTCTCACCTCTCAACTTTTCCTTGGGAGTCCCTCTAGTCAACTCAATTCTTGCCGATTATTTGAAATATTCACACATTGATGACCCTCATGATGTCAGTTTCACCAATCACTGTCACCTTAAGCAGTACCTTTTACAAATTGATATTAACTTCATCGCCTTTTGCCCGCATCTTGAACAGCGCAGTTTTGCAGACGTCGGAGTCTCTGCAATACAAGAGTGTATCAGTTATGCAAATACTTCACAGCCAAAAGCTGAGAGTCAAAATAAACAAACAACAAATAGTACAGAAGCATGTCACTGTAAGGAAAGAAAGAATTTAGAGTGAAATCATATAATATTTCTCACATCATAGAAGACTGCTATAAAGTGGAAGTAAACAAGTAGTGCACGAGCCCAGAATATATAAAAACTAGACGATTTGGAATAAAAATTTATAATGCCAGAAAACAAGCACCAGCAGAAAATAAAGAATTCCTACGATAAATTATTGTCTTTAAGATCTCCATCTATACTACCCTGTTCACCATGTTCCAATTAGATGTTTGGCTGAAAACTAAAGGTAGCAAAAGAGATAGTAGGCAATTAGACAATGCAAGTCAAAATGTCAGATAATGCCCAACATCTATTCACCATTACAACCTCTATATTTGATAATCAGATCAATGCTACATGCACCCAATATTCACCAGAAAATTACCAAAATACATACCATTTACCCAAATAAAAACAAAATACACTAATTTAGATTGTAATGAGGTGGGTGAGATACTAAAGAGCAGGCCAACTAATTATGGAAAGGAGTTGCATAAAACTATTTGTGTGCTCTAGCATCTTTGTAGTTCTATATTAAGTGAAAGAGTTGTGTTATTTGAACATCTATTTGTTTGACAACCTAATGGACAAGTACAACCATATTTTTACAAAGAAAAGTATGTATTGGCACAAAAACCAAAGCAATAGAGAGAGAGAAAGTAAAAATATAATGTGAGTATGAGAGAGAAAGTTGTCACAAAAATTGATATAAAATGGTTGTACTTGTACAAATATCATTTCTCTAAGTGAAAGAGATATCTGATATCAGGCTATCAGCAAGGTTTGCAGTGCTGACTGCTGCATTTTGAATATAAGCTAACCTCAAATGAGGAATAAATAGCTACCCATAAAGGACTGCTCTGGAAATTTGTAATCTGTACAGATTGCAAAAGAAGGTTCGAAATAGAGAATTAATTATCCTGGTCAAAACAGGGTATGAAACGTCACTCTAATTGTGACAGCAGCTTTGATTGAAATGTTCCAGCATAATTGTGCAAACATGGCCTACTTCTGCAAATCCAACCCCACAAGTCCATTTTGTACTAGAATTCATGATAGTAAAAAAATCCTAGTGTATCCCTTGGGGGAAGAGAGAGAGAAAGGAAAAACCTCGTAACAGATTGAGAGTTCATTGTACGGCACAGACAGATCATCAGTCACGCCACGGCCAAACTAGGCTGACCAAAGGAAAACCCAGATCTGAGCTGAAGTCACGGTCAAAAATAGGCTTTGCTCTGCCAAATTCTCAGTACTTCTTACTGCATTACACTGGGAAGTTAGCAGACAATTATGACTACACAGTTGGAAAGGTAAATCAGATCTTTTGAGTCCTATTGTCAGTTAAATTAGTGGAACTAACTCAACAGAGCAGGTAACTGCTACCATTAATAATGTAGCTACCTTTCTTAGACGTGAAAATTGAAAGAATTTAAAAACACGAAATATTAACATGTAAAAGCACTTGAATTCTAAATGGATCAGAACTGCAACCTGCACATGACCATAATGTCATCAAAGTATGGGCAACTTGCATTTATAAATTCAGTGTCATTGACTAGTTGTACGTGTTTCACAAAGATTCAAACAAAACCAGGTTGCAGTACGCCACACAGCTATATAGATTTAAGAAATGATAATGGTGCGAAGATTTATCAAGTAATAACATACATAAACTTCTACAAACCAATGCAACAACTGTCATATGTTTAGGGAGGAAACAGTAGAAGGAAAAGTAAAACTATTGATCAAATTTCTGATACTTACAGACACATCTTCCTCCAATGCCGTCTAATTAGACCTCAATATGCAATTAAGATTTTTATTGGTTTTTGACTTCATTTCTTCCTTGATCCATCTTGATCATTTCACTGTAGCAACTCACTATCTTCTTATCTAATTCATAATATTCTTCCATTTTACTCGTTCGCTTCATATCCAAGTCGATAAAATACACCTGATACAAATTAAATTGCAGTTAAAATAAGATACAAAATGCAATGAGCGTTGCGGCTGTCATTCTGTTTTATAGATAAAGAAAACATAGTCATTAAGAAAGGCAATCAGGTACTTTCATATTCAGAGCTACAGGAGGTAATAAATCAGACTTACTTAAATTGGGATATCAATTAAATCAAGACTCAGTGAGCAATAAAAAAACATGTTGACAACCTGAAACACATGAAAGGAAAAGGGAGGCATGTCTTCGTACAGATTGTGGATCAATTTAGAAATGCTATGGCTTTTGGTTTCATTGCTTCTTGAAAGCAGAAATCACAAGTGCGTTTTTAGTAAATAATAATAATAAAAATTAGGGTTGTGCATGGATTGGATAAAAAACCAAAATATTATGGTTCCCCTTTCAAAATTGGAAAAACAAGAGTAGCAAAGCTGCAAGAGAGTCTGAGTGTGACAATATGCAAGGCAGAGAGCGTAATGAGAGGCTGAGAGAGGGAGTCTTGAATTGTGTTTAGTGGATTTTAAAATGGGCATGGACATCCAAATAATTAACCGGACATAAAAAATAGATAACCCATCAATATTTGAAATTGGCCGGTTATGTTTTTATCAAAAATATCCAGTTTTTTAAAACTGCTTATGGGTATGGTTCTGGCCTTAGGCTTACAATTGGATGATTTGTGCAACCCTAACAACAACAACAACAACAATAATAGTAATAATCATAATTTCTATACCATTATATAAAGGGAACTTCAAAGTTAACTACCAACTAACTACTAATTTTGGTCAGACCTTTTTTCTGGACAGAATTACCCTTAACATCCCAATTCTTTTTCAATTTTATTCAAATCTATAGCATAATTGAATGTTACTCCAAAACTAACTACCAATTTTAGTTGAATATTTTTTCTACACAAACTTGCCCTTAACAACACTTCTCTATTCACTAAAAGTTTACAGTGCCTAATGAATCTTCTCTATCCTTATATACTATCCCATTTATACATGATAATGCACTCTCTGTCGATTCAACTAACTTGCCTAACTAACCTTTATTCTGTATCCTAACACTTGGCATGAGGATTATCTCATTTAATCTCAGTTAGTGATTAAGTATAGCATTACAAACATGTTATTTCTCTCCAAAAAAAAAACATGTTCTTTCTCTTTTCCCTTCTGTTTCCTCAGCTCTCAGCTTCCTGTAATCTCTAATTCTGTTTTTTAGGCGCTTAATACCTGTAATCTTTAAGAATTTGTGACATATGCTTTTTGCAACAATCTATATTGAAGAATTTTTTTATTGAAAGATCACAAGATTTTACCATTCCCATCAAACAAAATTTTGAATGACCTTCCACAGTCGTTTTTCAACAGCACCTGAAGGACTGTGGCTTTTGCAAATGCAGTACAGTCTAATCTACCCGCAGAAGCTGAACCAAATTAATTATCCTATGTACAACCTACCTATGCAAAAAAATTAAACAAAAAATTTAAAATGTAAATCACTGCCTACCTTGAAATCAAATGTTTGCTTGGTTGACTCAAGATATATATTATTGCATACGGATCCCAAATCCCCCTCTTTCCTTGGTCTAAAACATATCATCAGACTGCAGTCTTTCACAGTTGCTGCTATCAGGTAGTCCTTTACAACTCTTAAGCTTTCATCCAACGACACTGAATGCAAAGGGGTATACACTTTCATTTGTTCTTCATTCAACTCCGTACACACCATGCACTGCTGATGAGTAATATCATAATAAGCATGGATGGCTCCCTCTATGTCAACATCATCAAGCTTTTGAACCTCCAAGAGCCGATCAAGGACTCCTGATTTATGTGCGGCCTCGGCAACAAGAGTGAGGAAGTTCTCTGTACATAAACCATCATCAGCTTGAATGATAGACATAAGTGCGCCTTCAAATGCCTTCGCAATACAAAGATTTGTATCTTCTGCGCCACCTCCAAGCCCACCAAATATGAGAGACCCATTCATAAATACACGGAAATTGTTTTGAGGCGTAGTAAATAGATCGTTGATTGCTTTATAAATTCTTTCCTTGGAACCAGAGAACAGATCAAGTGGATTGTATTCACTTAGCAGTGATATCTGCAAAGATATTGGAAAAATATGTTCCTCAAAATCAAGGGTTAAAAGGGAGTGTACGAAAATAAAATTGTAATAACATGCATGCTTAGAACAAAGGATTGGATTATGAGACTACATGATATGACAACAGGAAGAAGTATGCACAATACATCAAATGAACCAACATCAAGTTAAATACCTCTCCTTGATGTAATTTCAGGGCTTGGTGCATTTCAAAGCGAGTTACCCTCTTTTTTATAGCAGTTTCTTCAGATACGAATCTTGAAACAGGAAGAAATCCGCATTTGGGCTGCTTGTTCAAAATAATACTTAAGATGTTATAAACAAGCAAACAAGAGGGTAAGCGGAAACAAGTTTAATAATTAGTTTAAACCATGTCATTGTCGGATTAAAACCATATGGTAGCAAAGAGTATTAATGCATGACATTATGGAGTACATACCTTTATCTCAACAGATATGCAGGGGCTGGATTCAAGATTTCCTGAAACGAAACAGGGAGCTTGGAACAGAACTTTCAAATATTTTGCAAATATATTATGCAGTTTACTAGATAATAGAAGGAACAACATTAAAAATGAAAGATGCGATGGGGAATAAATTACGGCTTTCTTGCTAGAGTCAGATTAAAAAGCTTGATAGAATGCTCATACGATTAATAGCATGTTGCATTCCAATGTAAAGTAACTTACTTACTCATTACTTTGTTCTCACAGAAACATTGCAAAAAACTATCTATGGTGCATGTTTGGTTTCCAACTGAATGAGAGTAAAATAATCCAATCATCCATTGTGTCCTATAAGTAAGATTAAAAGCTACCTTCTCTCACATCTCCTAATAGATGATTTCTGTGCAAGGTATGCGCTCAAATATATGCCAATTAAAAGAAAGTAAAATAAGGAGTATAGCAACCCAACATTCCACTATTATATAGGCACATTGGGGGATAAAGTCATTTTTACTGAAACAGAAACCCGTTTAAAGGTTCAGCAGCTCTTTCAAGTTTCAACAAATACAGAGTTCCAGAGAATCAACATTTAAAACCCAGTCTGCACGAAATTCATGAATAGAGATACAAGTCCAGAGAAAGACATCTCAATACCATGGGTAAATAGTGAATGATCTGACATGAGAAGCACATAATCACAATACATGTCGACCTGGGCAGTATCAACTCTCCCAGCAGGACGTTGACAAATAACATTCTTTTCAACCGATTCAAGAAATCCCCTTGAGACTTTGACAAGCATCTAACAAAGTATTAAAGAGTAGGTGGGAGTCAGATACAACATATAGTAAAAGCTTGTGCATTGATGATTGAACAATTCATGAACGATTACATTACTATAAATACATAAAGATAGTAAGCTAAAACAGGAAAATCAACAACCATTCCACAAGGCCTAAATTAATCAAAATGCCAACAAAAACACAATATATTTTTTTTTGAAGAAGCAACAAAAACACAATATATAAATTCTAGATTGGATAATTATTAGAACATAGTTTGAAAATTTTATAAGGTTGAGTTAGGTCCAACCCAAATTCTAAGATGGAATCGAAGTCTATAGCTCCGGGACACCCACCATTTATATCCATGCACAGAGCCCAATAGTGGTGAGCATGAGGGGGTGTATTGGGATAAATCAAGCCCGGCGTTAATAAAAGATAAGGTCAGATTATAGTTTATAAACCCCCCACCTTACAAGCTGGTTTTGTAAGGTTAAGTTAGGCCCAATCCAAATTTTAAGAGAAATAAGCATGAACATGGTAATGATAATGGTAATGGGTGGTTGAAAGAGAATTCATACCCCAGCATCAACATATTTGGAACCAAGCAATGGCTTCATAACATGAAGAACAAATAATTGGCTAGAAACTTCATGGTCAGAAGATGCAATGAGTTCATCGACATCTTTCCATAGAAGGCGTTCGTGAGCAGTCAAAGCAGAAGGGCTGGTCCTAATCTCTGTCACTGAATCATTCCTCGGAGCCTTACGGATTCGCATCACTTTCCTAAACTGCAAAAACAACACACACAATCAGCTTACAAACACAATGCCGTTAATTAAGAGAGAATTGAGAAAGAAGAACGCACAAATGCAGGGGATGATCCAATGTAAGCGAGAACAAGATTAGCAGCTCCTTCGCCTCTATAAACCCAATCATCTGCTTCCTTCTCCCTTAAAGTAACCTCCATTCAAGTGATTTTACCTGAAAATGTGAATGATGATCGTTGAAGCATTTCATCAAACACCTAAAAGACACACGAAATCTATTGAAGAAAAAGTATAAGAAAATACCTAGAGCTTAGATAGAATCTTCGAAGCAGTAATTAGGTATATTAATTGTGATAATGTGATGGAATATGGTTCACAAATTCTTCTCAAATGTTTTCGTTCCAATTTTGTGCTATGTTCCTCGATCAAAGTGCAACTCGATTCAAATCACTCCCACTCCCAGTGACTTTTTCCTCCGGACCTTCCAATTTTTGTTTTTTTATTTTAATATAATTTATTTACTCTTATTTTTTATTTTTTTTGTTAATTTCATTTTGAATGGAGAATTTTGAAAAAAGAGTAGAAGGGAGAACTTATTTTTATTTTATAAATTAAGAAAGTAGTAGAAAATATCATTTATCATATTATTCCTTCAACTTTTTAAAATATCAAACATATCCTTTTTTATTAATTTTGTTAGGTCTGCAGCAATTTAACCTAATATTCTTCTGTTCATTTGCTGTATTAGGTTAACAGTAGTTTAACCTAACAAATTTCATCTAAAAAAATGCATCAGATCAATTTCATTCTTATCTTCTTGCCTTTTTTTTACTATCCTCTTGCCTTTTTTTGACAATATTTTGTACACAATACTAGAAAAATTCATCGAACTAATTTCATGCTTATTTTTTTTTGACAAAATTTTGTACACTTATTTAATACTAAAAAAATGAATCGCACCAATTTCATTCCTATGTTGTTGCCTTTTTTACGCTCTCACCTTATTCTCCAAGTTATAGTGTTACACATCCAATCAATTAAATTTCATTTATTATGAAGTTGAACCGAATTTTATTTTTCTAGAGGTGAAGTTGAAGCACTTAGTTTATCACATTTTAGTTTCGATATTAATTTTGTATTTTTTTTTACACTTATTTAATACGCTTACAAACAAAATATCCTAATTTCCATGCAAACTCGGCTAACCTAATTTCCATGCAAACTCGGCTATATACAGCAAAATCTAAACCGTGTTTCTCTCAACAACAAAAAAAAACCTAAACCGTGTTTCTATTAATTGAAGTGACTTTGTTTTTCATGTTAGTAGAAATTTAAAACAATTATTACAAGTCAATTTTTGATGTTT
>Ga0315914_1001353_pt1 | contig 36271 bp, 14 predicted proteins | sample MpolenodulesMG_FD_203920 | JGI IMG/M metagenome (GOLD analysis project Ga0315914, IMG submission 203920) | Medicago polymorpha root nodule microbial communities from Los Angeles, California, United States - elongated nodules | ecosystem: Host-associated > Plants > Roots > Nodule | place: USA...
CCTTTTGGCACATAATTTCATTAACAATATTTTCAGTCCATTTCTTTTGTTTTGTGCCTATATTTAATCTTTCAGCAAACATCTTTTATCAATTCGAAATTAAAAGTCAAACATGAACAATTTTCACAAAATAGTGTTCATCATTTACAAATCATCCTAAGTGAAACAAATGGAACATTCTGATGATTAGAATGTTCAGCATCAAGTATTTATTACTTGCTCCACACATCAAGTATTTATTGGTGTGATTTTTATCGAATTCACAGCATTAAGTTTGGTGTGTTTATGAAGAATAAGAAAGGTAGTAATCTGATGCTTATATGTTTATGTGTTGATAACTTAGTGGCAACTGAAGCAATATATGTCACATAGAAGAATTTAAAAGATCCCTATAAGCTACATAGTAATAAAGATTTTCATTGCCTTATCCACTCTTATTTGAGTGACTGAATAACACAGTTTTATTTTGTTCAGAAAATTTCATTAAAAGGAGTATAATGAAGGAATGCAACTAAATAGAAGTATTTGAAAAAAAAATAAAGGTAGGTAAACAAAATAAATGTAAGAGAGGAGTTTGTTTTAAGGATTAAATATTTATTTGTTTAAAAGATTGTAAATTCATTCTTTATGTGAGTTTGAAATGTTATATTTTTATTTTTATTTATTTTGACTATAAGTAATATATTCATTCAAATTGTGTGGTAGATTTCATTGAGTACAACACAAATTTCACTTCGCTAAAACTGTTCAAAAATAAAGGTAGGTAAACAAAATAAATGTAAGAGAGGTGTTAGTTTTAAGGATTAAATATTTATTTGTTTAAAAGATTGTAAATTCATTCTTTATGTGAGTTTGAAATGTTATATTCTTATTTTAATTTATTTTGACTATAAGTAATACATTCATTCAAATTGTGTGGTAGATTTTATTGAGTACAACACAAATTTCATTTCCCGAAAACTATTCAAAAATAAAGGTAGGTAACCAAAATAAATGTAAGAGAGGTGTTAGTTTTAAGGATTAAATATTTATTTGTTTAAAAGATTGTAAATTCATTCTTTATGTGAGCTTGAAATGTTATATTCTTATTTTAATTTATTTTGACTATAAGTAATATATTCATTCAAATCGTGTGGTAGATCTCATTGAGTACAACACAAATCTCATTTCGCTAAAACTAAAAAGCAAGAATATCTACAAACAAGCAAATAACATTTAAGTGAATAAGTCCTTGAATTGGATACCAAGTTTTCAAAAAAATATTTAAGTGAATAACATAAAACGGCAAATTGATTACAAAAGTTGTAAAATTACCAAGTCACGTTGATTGAATTTGTAATTAGTAAAAGTTGATCCGTTAATTTGAACCGAACAAAACATCACACTAAAATAAAAATATCAAACTACACCACACTCAAATGATGAAATTAAAAATAAAAAATAAAAACTTTTTGAATAGTACTTACATAGATAAAAGGAGAGTAAAGTAATGCCAAGGAGTGATTCCATGTCAAAAATAAAAATATCCCAAAATCACCAATCTTCTTTGAATGAAGATTAACAGATGTTAGACTTAAAAAGAAGATGTTTCTCGCGCTAAACAACTATGCCTTCTCATGTTCTTATATTTATTATTTTTCTTATCAAGTTCTTATATTTTGGGTCCAAAAAAAAAATCAAGTTCTTATATTTATTATGAGTTATAGCCAATTATTGTGGCTATTGTTTAATATTTGGAACCTTGATTGCACATAATTTTCCTACGTTCATTCTCATGTGAATATGATGGGGGAATCTTATCTTCCAATGGAAATATAACTTTGTATATCACACAACTTCAGCTATCTTTATATCATAAAAAAAAAAAAATTAAATAAGAAATCACAATATATATTGAGTAAATCATCGTTTTAGCCCTAAAAATTATAATGATTAGGTAATAATATAATCACTGAAATTTGTAAAATGGCAATTTAATCTCTTAAATTGAAGGATTAGTCCATCTACCGAAATATATCTTCAGAAATCATCGATAAAAACCTAATTTTCTTGATTATTCTCTTAATTGATGCTTCAATACAAATATAGGACCTTGAAAATTGTGATAATAAATTTGAAAAGATAACTAAATTAAATGACATTCTATAGTTTAAGCGACTAAGTTGTCATTTCCATATTTGAGTGAATAATTTGTCCAACTCTTGTAATTTTAAGCACCAAAATTATTTTTCACTAAAGCTACCACTGAGTCAAGTATAATGCAATGAAATTCCAAGTTCATGAAGTTTAGTAAATTCTAGATTCAAACATAAATTATTTATTCATTATGTTTACTACACAAAACTGAACTTTCATGCACCTTACTGATATGACAGAGTATTAAGTAGAGTATATATACTGTTTTCAATTTAGTCAACCAACACAAATTAAGTGCTAAATCATAACGTTCTTATTCATCATAATTTGGAGTACAAATGCACCATTTTCTTTTACATTCTTATCTTGGTAATAGGATTTGTAAACAAAAGATTGAAATGAAGATTCCAAAAATATATAATCCTTGCTTTGGAAACTTTATATATCTCTTATTTAACTTATTTACTTAAAAGCATGCTTTGAAAACGAGTTGTGCCATCTACCCGAGGGAACTATGGGTGGTGAGGAGGTCCGTAACCTGGTGGCTTCTCAACTGGAGGCTTGTAAACTGGTGGCTTGTAGACTGGAGGTTTCTCAACTGGGGGCTTGTAAACAGGTGGCTTGTAGACGGGTGGCTTGTAGACTGGAGGTTTCTCAACTGGGGGCTTGTAAACAGGTGGCTTGTAGACGGGTGGCTTGTAGACTGGAGGCTTGTATACAGGTGGCTTCACTACTGGTGGCTTGTAAACTGGAGGCTTATACACCGGAGGCTTGTAAACAGGAGGCTTCACAACAGGTGGCTTGTAAACTGGAGGCTTGTAGACTGGGGGTTTCACTACCGGGGGTTTGTACACAGGTGGCTTCTCTACTGGTGGCTTGTACACCGGTGGCTTGTAAACAGGAGGTTTGTAGACTGGGGGTTTCACTACTGGGGGCTTGTACACCGGTGGCTTGTAAACAGGAGGTTTGTAGACTGGGGGTTTCACTACTGGGGGTTTGTACACAGGTGGCTTGTAAACCGGGGGCTTCTCAACTGGTGGCTTGTACACCGGTGGTTTGTAAACAGGAGGCTTCTCTACTGGTGGCTTATACACAGGTGGTTTCTCTACAGGGGGTTTATAGACTGGGGGTTTCTCAACTGGTGGCTTATACACCGGTGGTTGATAAACCGGAGGCTTCTCATAATTGGCAAGACCCTGAGGGATGGCAAAGAGAGCAAAAAGAAGCAGCACTAGGAAGTTTGAGGAAGCCATGTTAGTGACTTATGAGTTTGGTGCATGAAACACAAGAGTGACTTGCTGCTTTTATACTAGTCGCGATCTCAGTGAACCACTCACAGCTGCATGACTCAATCTTGATAAGGTAATGACTTGGCACTCTTTTGTAGCAAAAGTCAATGGTGGTTGTTGATTTTCTACATTATTTTCCTATGATTTTGTTTTCATATGGTTGCCAGGTTTGAAATTATGTGTAAATTGATTGGACAAATTGCCTAATTTTACAATACACCGACAAGATCGGTAATTAAATATGCCAAAAAAAATGTTATTATATCATTTTTCAATGAGAGTGGTTGCTATCATCATAACTAAACGAAGATCTGGTACAAGATCGTACCATTCTAAAAAAATGATGAAAAATAATAGAGACGTGAAACTTGGTCTCATACATTATAAAATTTATTTTTATAATAATTGATAGGGAAAGTTGCCAATTTGCCATTTATTTTTTTGAGTAACCAATTTGCCATTTATAAATGCAAAACAAAGAATTCCTATATACAACAGTAATCCTTTTGAACTAGCGTTACGTTAGACTGAGTTTAGCTTCACCAAATATTTACTTATTTTTTGATTAAATTAACTTCCCATTTTATATAGCTTGAATTTCTGCGTTTCGTCTAAGGTATTTATTCATTCAAATCGGTATATTATATCAAAAACAACACAAGTTCTTTGTCTAAAACTCGGGTTGAATTTGTAAACAAACTTATAACATTCAAGTTTTTTTTTTTTTGAGGGGACGCAACATTCAAGTTAAAAGCACGATATAATGCCTACAAAAATAATAAAGTTAAAGTGATCAGAATACTTCATATATCTGAATATATTGTGTTGATGTCCAAATCATCATTAGTTAAACCAATTATTAAATCCTATTTATTAATTTGATAGGAATAAGTACATAATAAAATGGAAAAACCAAACTATACTGCATCAAGGGAAAACCAAACTTCGCCTCACTTTTGGATAATATAAAATAATGTATTTCATATCTACCAAAAAAATAATAATAATAATGTATTTCACCTAACGTTTTCTTAATTGTGCATGCACCCTTTACCTTAGCAGCCATTCCTTTGTCTTGGTGAATACATTGTTTCGACTAAAGATCAATGACTAATGACAATGAGTTTTAACAAATTGTATGACTACATTGGTAAGGAGTTGCACCAAGAGTTTATTCAAGCTAAGTGCACCACTTTCGTAGAGATTAAAAAAAAAAGGACAATTTTAGAAAATACTTACATAAGACCTCTAATTTTATATAAACCAATTGTAGAAAGTAAACTAAGAATTGAAATCTCACAAACGCAAAACATAGAAGGTAATTCACCATGCACAAGTAGAACATAAACACCTGCATCAATAAATCAAACAAGAGCCAAAACGAAAACTACTCCAACTAACCACCCAATTAAACCACTACAACTTTCAAAAAATATAAAAAATGAATAAATAAATAAATAAATCAACGGAACCTCAAGAGTGCTCCCACACCTTACCAAAAGAAAACAAGAGCAACTCTTGTTAAGTTTACTTCACTTAATAACTCTTTGCAGATATTAAACTTCATTGATTATTTTATACCTCCGTCTCAAATTAAGAGTCACTTTTAAGTTTTACACAGTTGTTAAAAAATTGATCAGAAATATGATTGAAATATGTTTCATTTTCTAAAACATTCTTATTAATTATAGTTAGTGAAATAGATATATGATTGAAATACAATAAATAAAAGTATATCTTAGTGAAAAAGAATAATAAATACTTTTTTAATATCATTAAATCAACAAATAATTTGAAGGAAAGAAAAATAGTAAAGATGACATTTAATTTGAGACGAAGAGAGTGGTTCTTATTGAGTAAATCAATTCCATAAAGTTTCATAAAATTTTAAAAGTATGATACTTTATCAAGTAAGTTTATTATAACCCCTGAAGAGAAAAAAAAAAGTAAAATATCTATTACTCATTCCGTCCCAAATTATATGACATTTTGGGTATTTCATACGTATTAAAAATGTAATTATTTTTGTGTGGGAAAGAGATATTATGACTTATTTTACAAAATTGCCCTTAATAAATTATATAGAAAAGATAAATGATCAAACTGAAAGAAGAGAGAAAGTAATAAATAATTAAGGATATAATAGAAAAAGTAACATTAATGATTCATTGGTATTGTAAAATGACATATAATTTGGGACAATTTTTTTTTGCAAAACAACATATAATTTGGGACGCATGGAGTATAAGATATTTTCTATCTTGATTAATGACTATAAAATATTATAGCTACAGACTAATGACTATAACATATTGTAGCTACATATAATTTAAGGTTGTGATGATAGGTCATTTTACGTTATTATTAGCATGTTTTTCAGTTATTTTCAGTTAGTTTTCATCCAAAATCCTAAGACATCTTATATGAAAATAAACACACAAAAGGACGAAGAAACATGCGATTTCACGCTGAGAATTTGTGTCATGGACACCCCTTAAGAAACAACTTATACCTTTCCCACGCATCTTTGAGGTTTTCTTTGTCTTCTTGTTGAAAATTGGAGATTTCTTTCCTTTTTGCCACGTACTTGGTATATGGGAAAAAGTGGTTGAAGAAAGCTGTTTTCAGCTGGTCCCAAGTAGTTATGCTTCCACTTGGAAGTCTATTCAACCAATCTTCGGCACATTCCTTATGAGAGTTTCCAAACAACCTAAGTCGTTTGTTTGACTACGAGACTCCATCTGGATTGATAGTGATGCAGGCTTCTAAAAAGTTAGTCAAGTGAATATTAACCTAATCTAAAGAGATTTACTTCCTAAAAAAGATAAAATCAAACTAAACAAACTCCCTAGTACTACTAGAAAAATCTCTACCATATACTAATTAAAAGATAAAATCTGATAATTTAAAAACAATAAAAGAAAAATTTACGTAGACCTAATCCTAGTTTTTAAAATAAGTTTCACCGATTACCTTGTTGAAATATCAACAATCCCTGACAACGGCGCTAAAAACTTTCTATAAGTAGTGATAACTAGAAAAGCCAATGAAACTGATATAATTTCGGATTGTCAAGGCCTACTTTTATCCTACGGTTCAATCCTCAAGGTTACATTCGTACTTAACTAATTGAGAAAGCATTAAAGAACGGGCATAATCTAATTTAAATCGAGCACAATAAAAGCATAAACTGAATAAAAAATTTATTAATAAATTCCAAAAAATAAAAAGTGGTTCATCTTGGAACTGTAATCAAGAGGTTTAGTTGCTCATGGGAACAGACATCATAATAAAACAATAGAAAAATATACCCTACAGAGAACAAGAGAATGAAGAATCTTGTCTTGAAACTCTGATGATTGACCCTTGCTTTAACTCTCAATGTTTATGAATAAATAATAATGTGTGAAACGATCTCTATTTATTGCATATGGTCACTTAGGGTTTAAGAGAAGAAAACTGAGATTTTTGCACCGATCCAGCTTGGAAAACAAGCAAAATCAGCTTTCTTCCTGCATCTAGGCGCCTAGGAACCTAGAGGCACATGCGGGGGCGTCTGAGGCAGCAAGGAATTATGTCCCAGGTGCAGGGGCGCATGGTACAAGCACGTGGGCACATGAGGAAGCCCCTCATGTGTGATTTGTTGCGTTTTCATCCCGTTATCGATCTTTCTTCTATCTGAAAACTCATAAGAACTTGAAATAAATTTTCTTCACTTTGTATTGCCTTTAACAACCTTCTAAGAACCATTGGTCTTCAATTTCATATCCTTGATCCTTCACGTGATGTCTTGAATTACCGAGTTACATCGGTCCTCACTACAAAACACCCTCAACACCTATGAAGTTGCATGATTTAGGATAAAAGTGAATTACAATGGCTCAAGTGAAAACAAAACAATATGTTCCTCAAACCATTAACAACTCCTCTATCTTTCATCTTATTTGTCTTCAAATGCAAAGAAAAGTAGTAAAAAAAAACTTAGCTAAAATGTCATATGATGCTCTATCATCACAGCCCCAAACTCAAATCGTTGCTTGTCCTCAAGCAACACAATAGCAAGAAGTTAGAATTTACATGAATTTGAAAGAATAAAACATAAATTTCTAGAGGCTTTTCTCAGATTATCATTCCTCCCACTATAAGACTTAACTAGCTTACCACCTCCATGCAAGCGGAACAAACTTAGAGAAGATACTCTTACTTTCAACCATATACAGTTCGAAGATACGCGTATGTATCTCCTAAAGCCAACGGGGTTGGTCAAGGCATTTGTCACACTCCAGTCGTCATGTGATTGTAACTTCCTATTAGATTGAAGTAATTCTAAACAGACATTCAAGGTATATACTATCACACACACACACACACACACACACACACACACACACACACTCACACATAGAGGACTTTTCAAGGTTATAACGTGGCTTAGGCTAAGGTGGGATATATTTGGGAAAGTAGGCTAACAAGCACTTTGGAGTTAGTTTCTAAGAATTCCCTATTTGAAATACTTCGTTCACAAACGGTGTCACAACGGTTGTTATGAGGTACTACCTTTCATTTATGTGGCCAATTTAAAGAATTTGGGCACTAGTAGAACTACCTATTCTATTTTATTTTTTGAACGGACTAAACGTTTGTTTAAGTCTCTTGATTTTCTATTTTTTTGTGTAGACCATCATTTTGATGTTTTATCTCTTTTTTTCAATTCATTTTTTCTTTGATGATAACCAAGTTCTACTAGTACCTCACCCCAAGCTTAAGATGTTGCTAATTCCAAATAGAAACCCCAAACTTAATTTCAAATCATGACAAGTAATTCACTAACCTATCTAACTCCAAAAGGGAAATCAAACATATATAATCATTAGGGTTCAAAACTTGTGACATGATGCAAAGTAACGTAAAAGTAACCAAGAAAGAATTAATGCATGGAGGCTCAAAGTAGTTTCGCAAGGATAAATAATAATAACAAGGATGGATTGAAAAAGGCTCTAGTTACCAAAAACAAATGTCTCGTATGTATGACAATACAACTGAGAGTTCGTAGAGAACGGTCGAAATTTCGAGCAAATCTAGCAATCCAAATATATTGGAATATATCTATGGCTCAAAATATCACTGGTTGTGTCCTTGACACCCCTTAACCCTCAACTTGTACCTTTCCCACGCATCATAGAGGTTTTCTCTGTCTTTTTGTTGAAAAATGGAGATTTCCCACATTTTTGCCATGTACTTGGTAGTTGGGAAAAAGCAGTTGAAGAAAGCTTTTTTGAGCTGGTCCCAAGTAGTTATGCTTTCACTTGACAGTGCATTGAACCAATCTTCGGCACGTCCCTTAAGAGAATATCCAAACAACCTAATTCATTTGTCTAACTCCGAGACTCTAGATTGATAGTATTGAATGACTATAAAAGGTTAGTCAGATGAATACTACATTATTCATCATCCTTACCTGAGTATGGGTTCTCTTTTAGAGAAGTGAGAACTGAGTTTTTGATGTCAAAGAAGACAGTGTTTGCTGGTTGAAACCGGCCTTGAGCTACCTCATCAAGGTTGTCAAGTCATTCATAGTCTCCTATTGTGATTCGTTCCATGTTTAGCTCTTCTTTGTCGGATGAGAAATCACTTAAGCTTGGTAATAGAACGGTTGCTACTTCTCTTGCTTCCCGAATACGTTTTTGGATTGCTCTCTCAGTTTAGCCTATGTCGAGGTCAAATAGCAAAGTGCGTGCTGCACCACACATATAATAACTCACAAGATTTTTTTTTTAACAAGAGCTTGCGGTAGAGAATTAGACTAAAAAGGAATTTATCAATCTATATAGATTTATAACTATCCTAGATTTTAGCTAAAATAAAAAAGGAAATATTTGTTTTATTTTGAATAAGGCATGGAAATAAAATATAACAAAACTAAGAATATGGAGAAAAATAAAACTAACCTAGAAAAAAGGAAAGATAAAAACAAATCTAATCTAAATATATTTACTTCCTTAAAAAGATAAAGCAAACTAAACAAGAGGTTTAGTTGCTCCTGGAAACATATATCATAATAAAACATTATAAAAACATACCCTAGAGAGAACAAGAGAAGCAAGAATCCTGCCTTGAAGCTCTGATGATTGACTCTTTCTTTGACCGTCAATATTTCTAAATAAATAATAATGTGGACAAGGGTCTCAATTTATATCATATGGTTACTTAGGGTTTAAAATAAGAAAATTGGGCTTTTTGCATCGATCTATCTTAGAAAACAAGCAAAATCAGCTTATAGCATGCAGCTGGGCACCTAGGTGACTAGAGGCACACGCAGGGTCGCCTGAGGCAGCAAGGAACGTTTTCCCAGGCGCATAGGGGTATGGTACAGGCACGTGGACACCTATGGCAGCCCCTCGTGTGAGATTTCTTGCATTTTCATCTCATTTTCGATCGTTCTTATATCTGAAAACTCCTAGGAACTTGAAATGAATTATCTTCACTTTTTTATTATCTTCAACAACCTTATAAGAACCATTGGTATTCAATTTCTTATCCTTGATCCTTCATGTTAAGTCTTGATTTATCGATTTACATGATTCCTCACTATAAAACACTCAAAATACCTATGGAGTTGCATGATTTAGGATAAAAGTAAATTACAACGACTCGTGTGAAAAACAGTACAATATGTTCCTCAAACCATTAACAACTTTTATATCTCTCATCTTATTTCTCTTCAAATGCAAAGAAAATTACTAAAAATAATAGCCAAAATGTCATATGATGATATGTCATAAACGAGCCATGTAATTAGGGAAACACAGTGAATTCATAACTTAAATCGTCATAGTAACTTTATTCTTATTACATCCTTGGTAATGTAGACAAGATAGGGTTGCCCGTTTGTAGAACTACCGAGGGGGAAATATATTCATGTCCTTCTAAGATTCAATAAATGAGAGTACCTTTAGGACACTGAGATTTATAAACCCTAATATCTGTTGTTGATTCAAATACCTTTGTGAAAATAAGAATCTACACATACCTTTATGCGTGTAAGTGGAACTCTCTATAGGATGACGACCCTAAACACTGAACCGTGTAGAAACTCCTATGTAAGGTTGCAACTAACAGCTGGAGGACAATAAACCCAAACATCTAAGAGAGTAAGACCCCACACGTACAAATTAGTAGGTGCAACTTAACAACTGGTAGGTAGTAAAATCCCACAAACCCATCACTTAGATAGAAAACGTTAAAAATTAATAATGTTTAACCATTAATTAATTCCAACAAATGAATAGAGGGGATTCAAAGAATCCTAACTGCCGCTACCATTCTGCAATCAAAACGAGGTTAACTCCTAAAATTTTGCTTTACTGCAGACACACTAAATTGCAAAAAACCCCTCTTTATCTTTTATTTTATTTAATTGTTTTTAATTTCTTGTTCCCATATAAGTAATGGGAATTTGAAATTCTGACAGGCTAGCTTTCAGATGTTTTATACGATGTTCCAACATCAGACACAATATACGAATGTTGAACGTAATGTTTAGAACATCGTGCTAGTAGAAAACAAACACAACAAGGAAAATATAAAGGTGAGAAAAGTAAAAGGCACAAGAGAATTGTTAGCACAGTTCGGTGACAAACACACCTACTCTGGGGGCTACCAAGCCAGGAAGGAAATCCACAAGTGTAGTCCTTATTCTAAGTTCTCCTCAAACTCCAAGTTTACAACTCTAGACCTAGGACCTACCCGTCTTGACTTCAACCTAGGAACTCCTAGATCTAAGATCCCATCTCACTTCTCTCAATCAATCACAGCCCCTGTGATTATCAGATTCCAACTCAATATGGTGAAGTTACCTTCAAACAATAAACTACCTTCGTGCTTTAAAGCTTTGGAGTAGCAACAACTTACAACTCAATTAAACACTCCTAAGCTTTCATCAAGGTGATACAAGAAAGGCTCACAATTAACAACTAAAACTCAGACCTTATCATGTATCAAAGAGATACAAGAAAAGGTACACAAATGACTCAAAACCCTAAAAGCTCTAATCTTGATATGAAGGCTTGAATCACTGAATTAGGTCTTGTAGTCTTGTATATATACTGAAGCAACATGGGCTAAATAGTCTTGTTGGGCTTCAGAAAATTGTAGATCTTCCAACCGATCCACGTAACAAATTAGTAACAAATATAGCAACTCCAAAAAAGTAGGAACATCTTTAGGAACCACCAAATACATCGCCAAAGATCCCTAAAATATTGTCTATACTTTAGGAACAAATCTTCCAGCTGATTCTGGATAAAAACATGTTACTTTGTGAGCAAGAAATAAGGTGTGGTTTCCTTAAAAAGATAAGGCTCGTGAAAACCAAACCACACAAACAGGGCACACTAAACCGTACCAGGATGTTGGAAAATCATATCCAACATCATACATGAATATTTGTTTTATCAAAAGTGAGGCCAACATACAAATACCCAACAAAGTTGCCTACATGAAACGACAATCCATGTGGGTACGATACTCTACTTATTACTTTATTACTTGGTAAACGATTTGGTACACTTTCCTAAATCTGACCATCAATAACTAAAGACAAATTACAAAAGAAATAAAACATACCCTAGAGGCTTAGAGTGAGGAGAGACTTCTCCCTTGAAGCTCCTAGTGCTTGCCTTCCTCTTGAACTGCTCTGTTATGACTTAAAAATAATGAATGAGAGGATTTGTATTTATTGGCAAGTTTCCACCTGGGTTAGGGCTGACAAACTAGACTTTTCCACTAAAAAGTGGAAAAAGAAATTCTAACCCGTTCCCAGCATGCCTAAGGCACATGGATGGGGCGCCTGAGTGTAAAAACCATGTCCCAAGCACATGGTGCATGCCCAGGACACATGATTGCATGCTCGGGGCACATCAATGCTTTTTACTGTGCATAATCGTTTGTTTCTTCGTCTTGTTAGGTGTTTCTTTTCATATAAGATTTCTTCGGACTTGAGAACAATAGTCCTCAAATAACCAAGTTCTTGAATTACATCAAAACACCCTAAAATTGCTATGTTTGTGGAAAAACTAGAATTACATGACTCAAATAGAAAACATTACAAAATGTCTCAAAAACCATAGGCAATTGTTCTAATACTCCTATATTTTATATTGACACTAAATGAAAATGATTGAAAAATATGCCAAGAATAACAACAAAATTGACGTGTCGTTTCTACTAAAAAATATATAACGTGTATAGTATGTGTTTGAGGGAGAATGAATGTTATTTCATGCTAGCCAAAACCATGTGGTTATTCCTTATGTATATTGTTGTTTTGGGTGAAGCGCAAATTATATCATGCTATCAATTGGGTCTAAGATTTGTAACTTGATAATGTTGATTTTGTGCATGACTCAAAAACTAAAGTGGATGTCTTCAATAAGCCCAGAGAGGATGCTACAGTGTTTGGATATGTTTTATCAGCTTGTAACCTTAGTTTTGTTTCTCAGTTCACAAACTCTCGTGGTGAGTTTTGTAACAGCCCGTTTTTTTCTAGGATTATTTTATATATTTATTATATGTGTTTAATTGCTTGTTTGTGTGTTTGATTTGGGATTAGTGGATTTTTAGTCGAAAAGGGTATTTTAGGACAAACGGTAATTTGATCATTTGGGGAGCGAGAGTAAATTAGTAATTTTGGAAGGAATAGTGTGTTAGTGTTTTTAGTATGAATAGTTATTTTTACTAAGTTAGTAGTAACTTGAGGTAATTATTTCGAGATGATAACTAATGAGATGTCTTAAGAGTTAAGTGAGTAGTAACTTTTCATTAATTGGTAAGAGTCATTATTCCCATTATGAATTGAGATAACCTAGCCCAATAGATTGGAGTATATAAAGATAACACCAGTGCAAAACTAAGGTTAGAACTCATTTCACACAATTCTCACAAAGTGGCTAGAGAGAATAGAGAGAGTTAAGCGAGAAGTGGAGATAGAGAGAAAGAGAAGAACCCAAGTGAAGAGGATTAAAGAGGAGAGCTAAGAATCACAAGAGGAGTGAAGAGTTTGGTGGATTAGCTTTAGCTTAAGAGGAAACAAGGTAAGGGGGATAGGTTTGTTCTACCTAATAACCTATAATCGTGTTTTTCACTTATGGGTCTTATTTGTTTTGAATGAATTATGAAATTGATAATTTTGGATGTTAATTTTCGTGCTCATAATTAAGTGGTGATTTTTGGTATGTGAAATTAGTTGTAAACTTGTTGTTGATGCTTAAATTTCTTTGTTGATATCTGTTGAAGTGATTACTTTGAGATTTTAGCTTAAATTGGGGAAAATGATGATGTCCTTGTTGATTAATGTCGTTGTTGTTTGGTATATGTTAGTGATGATAATTCATGAATTCGATGATGTTAAATGTGAGATTTTAGCTTAAATTGGGGAAAATGATGATGTCCTTGGTGATTTTTGTGAAAATGGGTCAAAAGAGGATAAGTTTGATTTTAATGATTTTAAATGGATTAATGAAGTTTTAGTGTTGAGTTAGAGTGATTAGAATTTCAGTTTTGAATTAAAAGTTTTGGGTGTGAAATCGTTTAGGTGAAAATCAGGTTTTTGAGTAAAAAAGTCGTTTTAAGCACTTTTGTGAAATAAGTCATTTTGGGTTGAGTTGGATTAAGTTGTTTTGAGTTAGGAAACTATGTTTTTGAGTGTGTATCAATGGCCTAAGTGTTTGGTGCAATTGGGGTCGGAAAAAGATTTCAAAACGGTATTTTACGCGCTAAAATGCAAAAACGCGTTTTCACTACCTGCATGACTGGCACGACTGTGCTCCAACCGTGCAGTGCCTGGAAACTCTGATTTTTCATGTTTTAAGGTACTTTTAAGCACACCAATGGATCTCGAACACCTAAACCTAATTAAATGAAGTGTAATTGAACTTATAGGAATGGTTTAACATGATTTTACCGTTGAAATAAATTGACTTTGAAAGATGAGAAAAAATGAGATGAACATGGAGAATTTTGAGAAATGAAGGAACTTTGTGAAATTGAAATGTTATAATTGATTAACCTTGATGATAGATGATATGTAGGGATGTTTTAATGATGCGTAAGAACATGGAACCATACTTTTATTGAGGAAGATTGAAAATAGACGATTTTGTGAAAATAGACGAACTTGGTCAAAACGAGAGTTTATGATCGAATAACTTGCAAATGACTTTGTATCCATGATAACATGATGAAATAAGAATGAACCAATGATTGTTTGATGTATAATAGGTAGTTATCATGATATAGATGATTCTTTATGATGATGATTACTTAACAATTGTTTATGATTGTTGATTATAAATATGTGGAGATAATTACTTGATGATGAATATGTAGAGATTATTAAGTGTGTGATAGTTGTTGATGTGTTGATGTATTATTTGATAATGCACAGTCGTGAAAAATCTAGAGAATATGAAGAGTTAATTGGTGTTGTGCATTATCAGTTAATATTTGACATCCATGCATTCATAAGTCCTATATGTGGAGAATATATAGAGAGATCAATCGGTAGCATTACCTCCGACATTCAAATGGTACCACATGCATGTAGAGTCGAGTCTAAAGCATTATCTGCACTTGAGATATGTGAAAAGTGTCATATTTAATTATGTGACTTGGTGAATTATGTGGATGATGTGATTTGGTAAATGTCGTAACTATATGGAGTGGTGGACTTGTATATGTTGCTTGGTTATCATGGTATACTTGATAAATAATGTTGATGTGATGATTCATTGTTGATTATGCTATGATTGAAGTATTATAATTTCCAAATAGAGTTAGTATTCTAGGAATGAATATGTAAATGTGCTAAACTTGAAATCCTTGAATGCCTTTATTTGATTATGTTTATTATGTGGAATATTATCTAACCTCCCGTGGTCGTTTGGTTGACCGCCTGCCTATTTGTATGAACGGGTAGATGGCGTGCAAGACTGAGTTTGCTTTACTTGTGAGTACTCGAGGATTAGCTTGGAAGCTACCTCTTTTACCTTTTGCTCGGAGACTAGTTAGGCTTTGATTAGGGTGTCGGACATTTATATTTTCTGTCATTTATCCATTGTTGAATTTTATTTGCTGAGACTATGGTTATGTATTTGAGACTTGAGACATGGTGTTGGATTTTGTTGTTCATGTATCTAAGGATTATTACATGTTGTTGAGATATTTATGATGTCTGTTTTCCGCTGCGTGTTTTTATGAAAATCAGATTATGCATGTTTTGAGAAAATGTACATGTAATTTTGGCGTACAGTTTTTAAAATGTTTTATGCAATGTTTCCACATCAGACACACAGTAGGCAGATGTTCCGATTAATGTTCCAACATCAAGCAAATAAACAAATAAAATGCAGAAAAATATATGACAAGGAAGTAAAGAACACAATGAGTTTGTTGACCCAGTTCCGTGACAAACACACCTACTCTGGGGGTTACTAAGCTAGGAAGGAAATCCACTAGTGTAGTCCTTATTCAATAAGGACCTAAGACCTACCCATATAGACTTCAACCTAGGAACTCCTAGATCTGAGATCCCATCTCACTATCCTAATGGTCAGTCACAGCCTCTGTGACCTATCAGACCTGAACACAAACACAAAGTTGAAGTTACCTTCAAAAAAAAAAACCACTAACCCCTTGTTTCACAACTTCGGTGTAGTACACAAGAGTATCAAACTCACACAAACAGTCCTAAACAAGTATCACAGACGATACAAGAAAGGCTCACAAAAAGGTTCTAAACTTGCATCACAAACGATACAAGAGTAGAGCACATGTAGACTCAAAACCCTAAAAATCTGAGATTTTTAGTATGATGGCTTGAATCATCAATTAGGTCTTGAAGTCTTGTTTATATACTGAAGCAGCTTGGGCCAAATACTTAGTTGGCCTTCTGAACAAAGCAGATCGGTTCAGCTAATCTGCAAAACAAGAATAAGAAAAAAATATGGAAAGTCCTAAAATGTCGGAACATCTTTAGGATCGTTCCAACCAATAACAAATATTTCCTAAAATAAAAATAATACTCTAGAAATATTCCACAGTTGATTCTGTAAAGATATGCATGTTGCTTGGTCAATAAGATAAGGAAATGTTGTTTCCTTAAACAATAAAGGGCGCACGTACAAATAGGCATGAACCCAGACACACTGAACCGTGCCAGGATGTTGGAACATCGTATCCAACATCTTACAGAGATGCCTAAACACATGTTGGAACATTGGTTCCAACTTACACATACAAGGATATTTGTTTTAGCAATAATGCAACCAATACAAATACCCAACAGTACACGTAGCACCAAAACTCTTTGAATTATTAAATTAATTGCATGGTTTATTACATATGGGGTTTAGGGTGTTACAAGTTTAGTCTGAGACAATCAAATGAGGTCTCTCATGCAATAGGAGTAGCCACATTTTTAGCTAGCTCCAATACGTTAATTGATGTACCAACATGTATAATGCATTCTCTTATTAATGAAATGCTACAATCATCCTTCCTTTAAAAACAATAAAAATAAAACTCTCATGTGCGTGTCTCTCCTTCACTGTTTTCTGTCGCTCATATTTTATATTCTCTTGCCCCACCCTTTTTGGACACAAATCTACTTTTGGTTTAAATTTGGACATGATAGCAAATGAAGATTGACTCAATTTGTAAGAAGTTGACTCGTACCTCATAAAAGTGTGTGTTCTACTATTGATGTTATCGTAAGAACCTTTATTATGAGTGTTCTATAAGTACCTTTGTTAGCGTTCACTGAGTCTTAAAGTCTATGTTGACCTGTGTTTTTACAATTGTTGGCCATATTTTTATAGGGACTTTTTGTAAATACTAACAATATAATACTATTATACTCATATATATATAGCATGTCATCTACATATTTTTTGGGATGTTTTATTACTTAAGAAAGTGATATTATGATGAAATATACTTATTTTAAGGTATAGCTTTTACGAAATGACTTTTGGAATGAAAGTATGTACTTTATATTGTAACACTCCACTTTACTTTAAGTTTAATATTATTATTATTTTAAGTGCAGATAATAAGTGAATTGATTGATATTATTGTTGTTGTCGTGTTATTATGTTGTGAGTCGTGGTGAGAAATTATTAGAGTAATAATGTTGAGTGAGAAGTGGCTCAAGGAATTAAGTGAGGCGAAAGGAGAAACACAAAACAAAAATAGATAAAGGGTGGCAAGTGTACAAAAAGTAAGATTTAAATAAGTGGGGGAGAGAAAGAGTAAAATAATATTCACTAGCACTAGAAGAGTTTAAGACTAGTGTCAACCTGAATATAAATAGAACATTAGGAAAATAGATTGGTCAGTTTCTTTTTGGCTGAACGTGAAAGGAGAAAAGAGAGAAGCAGAGAAGAAGACAGAACCCGAATTTCAAACAAGCCAAATCAGATGTTTTAACCAACGAATTCGAGGTAAGGGGGTGAATTTTATTCATCATAAGGGTGTTTCTTAGGGTATCAATCTTGTTTTTGAAAAACTGTACAAGGTGGCGTGGTATATGTAACACTCTATTTCCCAACGATAATTATTAAATAATAAGAATATATTTAATAGTAAGGATGTTACAAACTCGACCTTATATCACATAATAACGATAAAATGTTTTCTTTTAAAATAAATCCACCGGAGAAGAAGACAATTATTCAGTGATCACATTAATAAATTCATACTTGTCGTTCAATAATCATAAATGGGAAAATAACAAAGTTTCCAAGATTCAACTCAAACTGCAATAAAAAAATTAAATCGTCATCCTCGACCTTAGTGTTACAATATCAGAGCTCGTAGCGACTACATGCTTATTCAACTACTAGTAACTGAATTAAACGGAGGGCATCCCCTCATCTTCACCTTCTAAAACGTCCCATAGCTACTCCTTTTCAACCTGAGTATTTGTACTCAAAGTACATCCACCATAAAGAAAAACAGCACAACAAAATAAGGGGTGAGAAATCCTGCCATAACATAATAATAGGAAAAAGCATGCATATTAAATAAATATCAAAATAATATAATCTCCACCATATCTTCACTCTCAACAGTTATTATGCATAATCTCTTCTTTTCACAGATCACTACAACACATCGCTTTCACACTTACAACCACCAAGCACAAAACATCATCATATATATGCATATGGACTCTCTTATCGACCTATATGAATGTGGTACCACTCCTACTCATCATTTTGCCAAAGTTACTGGACTATTCTCATCATAGTTTGCTAGAGGTATGTTATTGGACTTCTCCATCAGTCATGCACTCCATCAGTCTTAGACTCTATATGCATGCATACAAATAAATTCGACAAGTAACACAAGTATACACATATTCAAATAATTCACATATTAATGCAAGACTCCCACTAAAATGCACGACTCTAATGCAAACACACAAATCATCATCATACTCATCATCATCATATATCACTCTCGTCATCGTTATCTGTATATTATTCTCATCATCATTATATACATCACTCTCATCTTCATCATAGATAAACATCATCACTCTCATCATAATAATGATATAGTTATCGTCATCCTAATCATCACTAAAATATAAACATTATAATTTCTCATTGTATTTATTTACTTTCATATATATAATATCAATCGTCATCACTCTTCATCACATCATGGATTCCTTATCATTACTCTCTATCAACCGTTTATATCACCACATTATCTCTTTATTAATTCAACCCTTACGCATGACTCATTTCTACGTCAACATCCCTCTATTTTATTTCATTATGCATTTTATGGGAACACTCTATTCTCTCCTTTATTCTAGGCTCTCTATAAACTTTATCCCTGATATCATATCCTATTCTTCATTCCTAGTCTGAAGATGTTTTCTTATTCATTATCATTACATACAACTTACCCTCCCTACATAACTAGGTTTTTCTTCACCATTTCCATTAACTCTTTCATACTTATTCTACTCAATAAAACTATCTTATATCTTATTACTTTGTTTTGATGTTCATAGTCATCTATGCATTGTCCATTCCCCTACTCTTAACTTCATTCTAATTTAAAGTTATTATCTCACCTTATCATTAATCTCGACTTCAGCAACTTCCCTCACTAAGACTACATTATAATTCAAGATTTCATTCTCTCGATACTAGTTGTTATTATTATCGTCAACCATTATAACGATTACGACTTATCCTCTTTCTGATTCATCTTTCACTCTTCTAATCGATTCCCGTTTTATTCATCGTTATCATCATCCCTATTATCTTTCATTACTTAATATACAACTCCTTATCTTCCCTTACATTTCGTCTTAATGACCCTCTCATCGTTTACAATCATCTACATTAGACTACTATATTATCTATTCATTTTTACACCTTATACGTTACTATTTAACATTGATCTTAAGTTCTTTAACTACCTTGGCTCTTTTACTATTTCACTTAACGGTATTCCTAAACTCATTATTGGTTTAAGGATATTATGTATAACTTCATCAGTTACTCGGAAAAGCACCTACTTCATATCCTCTTTTATCATCGTCTTACACCCCTTTTACTAAATCGTGTGTTTTTAGACTCACCACATACCCACACTATTTTCTCTATTGAATTCTCTTCTTATAAACCTTATTTAACTGGATATCTTTTCTCACTGCTATTATCACCACCGACCTTACCCAATGTTTTTAACTCCTACTCGCAACATAACCCACTTCATCATTTACTTGTCACCCTAAACAAGATACATTATCGGTACTACTCGTCATTCACAAACATCTTTTGTTACATCATTCATCATCACCATTCAACAATTATCATCTCAACATAGATCTTCATCATACGACAGTAACCTCTCATCATTAAACATCTTACACAAGCATATGTACACATCACATTCCTTTGTTATTCATTACTACATTTGGAATCTACTCTCGTCATTTGTTCTCTCCATCACTACATCATTCATTCTAATAGTATACCACATTCTCCATTCTCATTTTAAGTGTTTACCTCTCTACTAATATTCCTCGTAGCATCATCCATATTATCTTTCACTTCCTATTTCCAAGTCATCTTGACATTCTTAATTTCTCATATACTATTATCTTCGGTTCATATTTAAGTTTGTTATTATCTTGACGTAATCACTCCTACTTATGCTCGAACACACTCCCTCATCTATATATGTAATTTAGGGGTCCTTGCATTTACTTTACACACTAATGGCTTTCTTAAAATCACTATTACTTTTATAGATGTTGAAGACTCCACTAAAAGTATTGTACTAAAATTTCATTAACAACGCATCATCACCTAGGTGCGGTGTTTAAATCATAACTCAAGTTCTAGAGGGACTAATGGATTCCATACAATGGGAAATGAAATCTAACACCTTTATCTACATTTTTCATAAAGATATATAAATCCAATTGAGTACAGAGAAGGGTGGAAACATTGGTTTTGTTGAACCTAGGTAGATAACATGACCGTGCTGACCCATGTGTAGTGTTTTGGTCATAACTCACGTTGTGGATGTCTTATTGAGGTGAGAACCAAGGAATTCGAAAACTAACATCCATGCCTACAACTTTCATAAAGACACCTAGGCTCAATTCGGATTAGAAAAGGGTCAAAAAGTCACAAGAACGCAACACTCACAGTTCTGACAGCACGAAAACAAAGGCACAACAAAATAGTCTCCCATGAGGGGCTGCCTTGCTGCGCTCAGGCGCTGGCAATCTGCGCCCAGGCGTGGGCAAGCAGTAGCCAGTGACCTACGCTGCAGCTCTGTACAGTTCCGGTTTTGCCGTTTCGTTCGTATAAACTCAACCGTTAACCCGATTTCAATTCCGTTTTCGCCTACGCGTTCTACTCAATTAATCCTATCATACTTTTCTGTAAAATCATATTTTTACATCCCAAAAAAAAAAAAATTATCCCATAATCACTTATTTTCCAAAAACACTCAAAATCACTTCTACTCAAAATCTCAATTTTCTCTCAGCGATTTCTCATCTTTCAACATCACCTTCTTAATTCGTTCGTCAACCATCTCTAATTTCATCTCTCTTCACATTATCAAATTCTCAAATTAATTACCCTAACCTTGGTTTTTTTTTTTTTTTAATTTTAATCTTTCAACAACAACAATAACCCTCAATTCTCCTATTTCAACTTCATCTTTAAATTAGTTCATCATCAATCTCTGATTCACAATCTCACATCATAACTGCAACATCTACTCTAACCTCTTTACATCCCCACAATAAAAACATAAACCCTAGTGATGAATAGATTCTTCCCCTTACCTCAAATTCTTCAGAAGTTACGGCTTTTGGCTCTCTTCTTGACGGCTAGGGTTTTCTCCTCCTCTGCTCCTCTTTTCCATTCTTTTTCACGTTCAACAAATACTGACCTCTAATTTCTAATATTCCTATTTTTATATGGGCTCGCCATCCATTATGATATTTTCCTCTTCTATGCACTACTCTTTTACTTCTCCCCTCCCCCACTTATTAAAATCTTACTTTCTACACCCACGACTCTTTATTTATTTTGTTTGGACTCTCCTCTTCGTTCCTTTAAACTTTCTCAAACCACCTCCCACTCCACATCATTATTTCTATTTTCTCAACAACAAAATAATACTCAAGCACATGAAGCATCAAGAATAAGATTAATTAAAACTCCACCTATTAAACATCGTAGAATTAATTTAAAAATATGAAATTCGGGTGTTAAAGTATAACCCTAAACCGTCACTCTCAACCATTGAATGTAATAAAAGTTATTAAACTATCAGTGCTCCTTAGAGTTGTGAGGCGTGAAACAGATTTCGATTCTCATCCCTCTGAACCGTGAATTTAAGGCACTATTGGAAACCAATTCCTATTAAGTTACCTTCTAGTTTACATAAGAGATGAATTTGTGGGGGAATATTGAAGCTAGTTAGAGATGCCGATTATAATTTTTCTTTGGTTGGAGCTAGATATGTGAATATGAGTGTTGGATGGGCATATGGATGGTAGGAGCCTGATGAAACTAAATAAGAAAACTTAATTTTGTAGAGAGTTTTAATGTAGTTCTATCAAAATATATGATATGGAAATTCTTATGGCTTATTAGGATTGTGATTTTCAAGGATAAAATGTAAACATGTACGTTACTGTAGAGTCATTAGTTCTATGGAGACTTGGATTTATGTAGTTAGGCAATATATAATTCATTCTCTTGTTAACCGATGCAAAACATGGCTAGTAAAATAAAAGGGTCTTGTTTATTCTTTTTTTTTTTTTCATTCTATAAACCTCATATTTTTTTATTAAAATGGCTCCAAGGTTAATATATTTACTTTTTGATAACAGACCGCTAACACCATGGCTCCATTTTATTTTATTTTTGATTTATAAACCACATATCTTAGTTTACACCATTCTATGACCTTATGGGACTTAGTTAGTATAACATCAATATATGATATCAGTGTGTGGTTGACATTAGCCCCTAGGTTCGTAAAGCGATGGTGATGGTGCAGTCTGTTAATTGGCGAAGAGACTAGGAAAGTTTTAAAATGATTACGGTGATGATATTAATAATGTTGAATAAATATTTGATGATGAAAATTGTGACGTTTAACTATGGTGATGTATTTGTTTTTGTCGTGATGTCGTGTATTTAAAGGGACACGTGCATACTTATGTGGCTTATGTGATTAAGTGTATACGTACAATAATTGTCGAATTTATTTCTTTGTATTCATATAGAGTCTAGGACATGATATCTTGCATTGTTATGCAGTGAAAGTCGAGTAACATGCCTCTGGCAAATTATGCAGTGAAAGTCCAGTGACATACCTCTAACAAATTATGTAGTGAAAAGTCCAATAACATAACTCTGGCAAAAAGGAGAGTAGGTGTGGTACCACGTTCATATAGGTCATTAGGAGTGTCCATGTGCATTGTATATGACGATGTTTGTGCTTGTGTTTGAGAATGTGGAAATAGTGTGCTGTAGTGATTTGTGAAGATGAGAGATTATACTTAATAACTATCAATAATTAATGAGATAGTAGAGATTTTATTCTTGTTATTTAATTGAAATGCATGATTTCCCCTATTATTATGTTATGGCAGAATTTGTCAACCCTTATTTTTTTGTGTTTGTTTCCTTTATGGTGATTGTACCGTGAGTACAGACACTCAGGTCGATGGAGAGTAGCTTTGGGACGTTAGAAGGTAGAGAAGGGAGATGCTTCGCATCAATTTCTTTTCTTTTAGCAGTTGAAAATAAAAATGTAGACGTTGCGTGCTCTGATTCCTGTAATACTAGGAATGGGGGAAAACGACTATATGTCTTGGATTGCAAATTTGAATTGCTTATGAGAACCTTATTTATTTTATTTATGAATATCAGAGAACAAGTATGAGATATTATTATTATTAAATAATTTGACAACCAATTCTATGAAGGTGCAATTTTTATTAAGTAAGCATTTCGTATTGCTAACTTAGTGTTAAAGTGTTCCAGTTATGTAACATCCTTACTAATAAAAATATAATCATTCTAACTACTACTATTTCTAATATTCTCATGGGAAATAGGGTGTTACGTATATCATATAAATTGTTTTTATAAATTGTAAAATTCAACTATCGATCTATTTATTGTTCTCGTAAACACAATACTCATAGACCTAAATGGTATAATATTGCTATGTGAAAAGATTAATGTGTAAAATAAAAATCTAAAAAATATTTAATTTGTCATTGAGATATATATAAAAACTAGTGTTAGTTTTTAATAAAAACACTTAAGATATTAATCACATTTTAGATAAATATGAAAAAAGTTTTTCTATCATGTGCGAATTTGCACCTATTAAGAAGTTTAAAAAAGTAAGTTTGTATTGAAACTTGTGCATTTAATGTTAAATATGTATCCTTTTAATAAATGGTCATGATAGCTTGTTCTCTAAGGGCATATGTTAAGTATTAATTTTATTCCATTAATGGTAAGAATTTAATGAAAAAACTAAATATTAAACATTTTGAGCAATAAATTAACACAACTTCCAATAAATAATTTCTATTATTGGAATTCTTAACATATGCCCTAATGGCACAAGTTAACATTTTCTTTTAATAATAATTGTTGTTTTTCATTAAAAGGTTTCCAATTTTAGTTTTTTTAACATGTGCAATATTACACAATTTAGACAAATCCGAAAAAAAATATATATAGGTCTCCTTTGATATTAAAAAAATTTGAAATTCTATCATTTGCCATTGAAATGCATAATGATTAATGTTTTTTTGTCAAGTAGACTAGTGATTAGAATTCATCTTTTTAAGTGAATAAATTAGATGTCTGAAGTTTGAACTGCAACCTCTATATATAATAATGCATTATCCCTACCAACTATGTTATGTTCATGAGGAAAAATAATAATTAATGTTATCAAATAAAAATGTGTTTGATGTTCCTCTCAATAAAATGTGTACCGTATTTTAAAAAAAAAATGTGTGCGATATTAATCATGACACACTTCGACAACACGTCCAATGACTTGGCTTTTACTAAAAAGGATTAAATGTTCAAATAGTCTCTATAATATAATTGAAGTCTAAAAATAGTTTTTGTAAAAAATATTTATATAGCTTAGTTGGTAATCTTAAGGCATCAAATACTTTTTCCCTCAAATAAAGAAAATAGTTCTTGTAAAAATAAAAACATAAATTCTACCATCGAAATTCGAGATTCTTCTTATTTTGGTCCTCTAATAGCCTAGTCACATAAGAGGCACTGACGTGGCAAATTCTTGCCATGTGGCTGCTGTCACTAGATTTTTTTTGGCTTAAATGCACTTTTGGCCCCCTATGTTTGTCGTCGTAACGATTTTGGCCCCCTAACAAAAAAAATGCAATTTTAACCCCCTAATTTTGTCATGTTTAGAAAAATATGCTCTTTTGGCCCCTTATCTTTACAAAAAAGTTGCGATTTTGACCCCTTTTTTGGGACACGTGGCGGCTTCTCAGCATAGTTGCGAAAAACAGGGGGTCAAAATTGCATTTTTTTTATTAGGGGGCCAAAATTGCTACGACGGCAAACATAGGGAACCAAAAGTGCATTTAAGCCAAAATTTTTTATCATGTGACATTTTTTGGAACCCGGATTCTCTGCTGCCGCATGACGGTGTTGCGCGATCTAGGCCATCAATTTCAGTCAACTATAGGCAATCAACAGCACAAGTTAATTGATAGTTGGTTCAGATCAAGAGCAGGACAAAAGGCATGAGAGAGAGGCTTACAATATTATTTTTGCATAAATCTGTTTTTGCAAACATTAATTGGTGGACTGAAATAAAGAAAAATATGCTATTTTTATAGGCATATAGTCCATAAAAGTGACGGTCAAATTTTTTCGTGATATTCTCACTTATTTAAGACATTAAAATAATGTCTTCCACATAAAATTAGAATTTTTGGACAAGAGACGGATTAATTATGAATTTTCAAAGCACAAGAAATCAAAACAACAAAAACATCGCCTAAAAATCGAATTTTAAACTAATTTCTTACAGATGCTTATATAAAATAACATATACAAGATTTATTAAATTTCATAGAATTTCTAAGATGTCTCTATTTATTTTGATTTTTCAACCAAAATTTTCAAAATTGCAATTTATTATTTAATGTAAAAACTCAAGACTGCTCTCACACCTTACCAAAAGAAAACAAGAGTGACTCTTGTCTCTTGTTACGTTTACTTCACTTAATAACTCTTTGCATTTTGAGTGTGTATCAATTATAACCGCAATTGGTTTATATAAAATTAGATGTCTTATGTAAGTATTTTCTAAAATTGACCTTTTTTTCTTGAGAAATGTTAGCAACACACATTCTAACACACACTCTCTTTGATTGGTTAATATTCACATGGGACCCACCAAATGTATATGGGACCCACATGATTTAGTAAGTCTCATGTGAATTTTAACCAATCAAAGGGAGTGTGTTGAAAAATGTATATTAAAATGTGTGTTGCTAGCATTCCTTTTTTTCTTTCTACGAAAGTGGTGCACTTATCTTGAATATGCTTTTGGTGCAACTCCTTACCAAGGTAGTCACACAATTTGTTAAAACTCATTGTCATTAATCATTGATCTTTAGTCGAAACAATGTATTCACCAAGACAAAGGAGTGGGTGCAGGATAAAGGGTGCATGCACAATTAAGAAAAAGTTAGGTGAAATACAATATTTTATGGAGAATGCTAACGAATGTTTTAAGGGCAATGGTTAAACATATAAAACAAGTAAGTTTTTAAGAAAAAGTTGTGCAATCATTACTTTATCAAAAGTAACATCTTATATTTTCAAGACAAAATTTATATTTGTAGATTCCTCAACCATTGTCCTGAGTGCACTGGTTAGCAAGACTCATATTTTATAGAGAAGTGCTAGCAACACTCTCTTTTAAATACTCTCTCGAATACTCACTCTTTTATTGGTTTAAATTATTGTGGTTCTACACTTTGGAAATAAAGCTCATACAAAGCGGTGAGACATATATTGATTTCATCTAATAAAAGAGTGAATGATAGAGAGTGTTGTAAAATGAGTGTTGCTACCATTCCTCTATTTTATATATCCAAACGTGAGACGAAGTTTGGTTTTCCCTCTTAGTGCAATATAGTTTGGTTATTCCATTTTATTATGGAACTTATTCCTATCAAATCGATAAACCGAAGACATCATTGAAGATGGTGTCGATTTTCTTGTTGATCCTAAAGGAATGGCAGTGGATAGGAAGAGTCTCAATGAGGCTCAATGGTGAGAAACAAAATGGGTTTTGTACTATGCCTCTGAAGTTTTGATGATAACAAAGTCTTAAACAAAAAATTGGAGATGTTAATGTATGTTCAAGTGTGCAGGACCATAAACTAAAATTCAATGTATTAAATAAAGTTTTGGTATTGAAAGAGCATATACAACAACATTTGGAATTTGAGAGAAGCTGAAGTTCTGGACCAAATTCTGAAGGACTTAAGCCTTTAAAGGTGATCAGACTCTGAAGAGTGAAGACTCTGGAGGACATGTATGATTTGTCGTCTTCTAAAGAAGTCACTTTCAAACTCAAATAATACATTTTGTCTTCTTCTGACCACGTGCAAAAACAAATAAAGAATTTCAAAGACAATTGAAATGAAACGGAAAGTTCCTATTGAAGCAATGATATTCAATGGTATCGGTAAATGAGATCCATAAAAAAAATAAAAGACAGCGGCTGTTGTTGAGGATCCGAATACCATTTAACGTGTTTCCGAAGTGTGTCATGATTAACATGGTCCACATTTTATTCAATAACATTAATCATTATGCTTCTCAAAAAAACATTAATCATTACTTAAAAAAACATTAATTTGCTAAAAAAATATTAATCATTATGTAGTTGAATGACACATGATAGAATTTCAATTTTTTTTCAAAAAAATTGTGAAGGAGACTAACTATATGATATATACTTCCACTTCAAAATTCATGATTAAAACTTTGTTATCATCAAGACTAAATCATGATTGTGGAGGAGTAACATTAATCATTCTGACAAACTAAATATCATATTGTTATTTTACACATGAATCATGATTAATCTTTTTGTATAGCAATCATTATGTTTTTTAGGTTCATAAATATTTCTTTTACGAAGATTATTTTATCATCTAAAAAGATTTAGCGACAGAGTTTGTTGTTTGCCTACCTTACACTTATTAAAGCTACAGATATTCATCCAGAAGTTCCAGCTCAACTGGCAAAAATGCCGAAATTGTTAGGTCGGATGCCATGACCGGGGTTCGAACCCCGGTACCTCCACTTGTGTGTGTGAGTTTATAATGGCTTTGTCATTTCGTCTATCTATAAAAAAAAAGCTACAGATATTCAATTTCCATATTTTTTTAATATATTATCTTAAAATAATATAAAAACATAAACGGCTAGATTTATAAAATTCAATACCTATAATGTCATTAATATTTTTTTAATCAACACTAATTATCAATTTACACATGCTACCAATAAAAAAAATCATAGTCACTGGCTTTAATATAAAAAAAATCATAAGTTAAAATGCAAAGAAATAAACTTCCAAGAGATCCTCTCAAAGTTAAAAATCTAGTCTGACATATGTGTCGTAGATGATTTCCGACTAAACATTGTTTACAAGACAAAGCAAAATTTACACTACATCCCAACAATATACTCCTAAACCTATAAATATTTGAGCCTCCTATAAATTGGAGGCACAACTCCATAAGGCTGTTTGCTCTTGGCCAAAGAAGACCCTGGTTATCCCTTATGTGTACTATTGATTTGGGTGAAGCACTTGGAATTTATCATGCCATCAACTGGGTTTAAGATTCGCAACTTGATAATGATTTTGTGCTTGACTTGAAAACTATGGTTGATTCCTTCAACAAGCTTGAAGAGGATGCTACGGAGTTCAGATATGTTTTATCAGCTTGTAATCATAGTTTTATTTCTCAGTTCAAAAGCTCTTATGTTGAGTTTAGTCGGAGACAAACAAATGAGGTTGCTCGTGCATTAAGAGTAGACAAGTTTTAGCTATCTCCAATACGTTTATTGATGTACCAACGTGTACAACACATTTATTTGTTAATGGGGTGCTATAACCATCCTTCCTTCAAAACAAAACGAAAAATATCATGTGTGTCTCACTTCCGTTGTTTCCTACTACCCATCTTTTTATAATCACATATCTCACCCTTTTCGGACACAAATCTACTTGTGGTTTAAATTAAGACATGATAGCAAATGAAGACGGACTTATTTGGTTTGGAGTTGACTCATACCCCATAAAAGTGTGGGTTCTACTCTTGCTATCATCATAATAACCCTTTTTATGGATGTTTAATGAAAATATTTGTCAACACTTGCTGAACCTTAAAGTATATCTTAACCCTAATGAGATCTCAGAATCAAACTCACGGATTATAATTTCTCATCTTACTCTTCCTTTTCTATTTTTTATTTTGTAGAATGTAAATCAATGATAAGTTGATTTGAGTTTTTTCTGGTCTTTGGAACGGATGCCAATACTGATGATAAAGTTAGTATTCTTCTATTATTTTTATATACTGAATTCCTAATGAGAATTAAGATAGATTAGAATATGACTATATGGAGTTCTTTTGGGAAAGTTGTGGCACCGAAAACAATTAAGGGAAGTTTTTGTTGTAGAGTGTGTCAAAGTTGTGTGTCTTCGGTTCAAACAAATGCTACAGTATTCTAAAAAGTGGCATGTATGTTTAAGATATGGCTATACAATGGTGCCTTTATACATAATATAGAGATCATTAGAATTTTTTGAATGTCATTGAACAATACTCCTTTAGGCTTTTTATAGCCGCTAACATTTTTCAATGTCATTGATCTTTATTTCGATAAGTTTATTCTAAGTTGGCTCATGTGAATTAGTTGAAGACTTTTCTGGTGTGTTAAAAATCTATGTTTACTTTGTAAATTTATTTTTTCAAGCCACCTCAACAAAATTCTCAAGGGTGTTCTATAAAGTTTGATGTATAGTGTAAGAAACATGTTTTGTTATTTTACTTTTCATCTGAGTAAGCTTATATATTCTATTTATAGCTTTGTTGCGGTCTACAATCTTATTTTGAGCTAAAGTTATAATTGAACTGTATTTAAATCGTTAGCATTGGTTCAGAAAATTCTGGCTGGAGGTAGGAGTCATTGTCATATAATCACCCTTAGATAATTTTATAAAAACACATTGACATGGAAAATGATCGGTCCATATTAATTCATTCACATTTTTAGCATTCATTATTAAGTCACTTATACAAAAATTTTATTAATGACTCAATTCTTTTGCATCTTTGGACTACGAAAATGCATTAGAGAGCAAGACCAATGTCATTTTACTGCCATAGATATGTTTTTCCCATAGCTTTAGTATTTGTATGTTCACAAGCTTCCTAATATCTCTTTGTTTAGTCTCACTAACTTCCTATCATACTCTGGTCTTCATCTTTGTTTTACAATCCTTTTCTATTATTTTAATTCTAAGATCCTAATCATATTTAAAGGGGTTATTGTTTATAATAAGTAGCATTGCTTTTTGTTTGTTGAAATGTGGTTTCATGATCAATCTTACCTCATGCAGGTTTAATTTGGAAGATTGTGAAATGAAATATGGCTAAATATGAGGGGATGTTATTCAACGGGTCATCACCTATTATTTGAGTTGATAGTATCATGTAAAATGTGGGACTATGTTCAATCTTCTATGCAGTTCATCTAGATTTTACATTGCAAATTTCTACACTATTCTATGTATGGTGTTTGAGACGCAGGATTTTATATTGCAAATTAAATGAAATCTTTGATATGACTCTAAATGTCGTTGAGGTGCATGTTAGGATGATTTTGTTTACAATATTGTAACTACATTAAGCTATGTTTTAAAAGACCCGTGCGTTAGGTTTGAAGACATTGGTACCAATGAAGATGATAATGATGCTAACGTCAAACAGTGTATGTTTTATGTATGATTTCCAAAAGATAATTGACTATTATAATTTTATGATTAATGTGGATCAATGTTAATAATGTGACTTCGTTTATGACAATCTTTTAGTATGAAATGTCATTTTACTGGTTGTTACGCACGATATGACCCGTGCATCATTGGATGTGTGTATTACATATGATTTTGTATTTTTAATAATTTCTAAATGTTTATGACCCGTGTGGTAGCACGGGTAGACGATTTAGTATTTGTCAACACTCGTTGAACCTTAAAATCTATCTTAACCCTAATGAGATCTCGAAATCAAACTCACCTAAACTTTAGTTTAAAAAAATGGACATGATCAATTTGAGCTTTATCTTAATAAATGTTGGCCATATTTTATAATGACTTTCAATGGCAGAGCTAGTAAAATGATCCTGAGTGGGCCAAAAAAATATGTTGTGTAACTTTAAATCAACAATAATAGAGTTAAAACTAATACTTGCATTAACTCTCATTTAAATATAAATTTCATGCTATCATTTAGAAACTCACCTCCCATTCAATATGGTGTTATGTTACTACATATAGTTTTCTGCTGCTACCTTTTCTTTACTTTCCCGCTACTGCGTATAGTTTGTAATTCGTACATTCCAAAGCGTATCTTACTTCATCTAATCTAATTTAATTATTTTATCGAATCAAGCTACATGCAAACAAACCGTACAAGCTAGCCGTCTACTATCAATATTATTATGTGTTTTGCTTCTAATTTAGTAATGATTGCTTACGTGAATAAAGGAAGTGAAGAGAATCAAAATTGTTGTTGACACATCACGTTTGGCTGGAAAAAAAACCTATAAATTTCTTAAATGCCCCCATTAACAGTTAATTGTCGTGGAATGTAACCGGCTGTAGTTAACTACCGATGTAGTTAATTAAAAAAGTATGAAATAGCTCCTCGATACTTAAGTGTCGATGGAGTTTTTTTTTTTTTAACCACCGCTTTTTATTGTACATTACGTCAGCTTCGAGTGCCGGTATTTACAAAATTTAATTTAACAATGTACCTTGTATACTATGGCATTTTAGACCGCCGATATTAACCTTTTTAATTTTTCCAACACCACGACATTTGGCGCATTAACTTCCCTTTTTTTCCAATTTTTTACAAAACCCTCCATCGTTTTTTAGCTCTTTTTTTCTCAACACATAATATTTTATAACCAAAACCCGAACCTTCATCTTTTTTTCTCAACACATAATCTTTTTTTCTCAATTCAGAAAGTAGGACACACCGATTAAAACACCCAAACCCTCAATTCCATAACTTCAAACACTCAAATCCACAAACACGCAAAGCTTGAAACACATCAATTCCTCCAAAACCCATCTTCAATCGAAATTCCAAAACCCTAAATTCCTTGATCTTTAACAACAAACCATCAAAATTTCAAAACCCTCAAAACCTTCATCTTTGAATCCAGTAAAAGATTGTTCGGATCTCACATTCTCTTCTCTTTCTACCTTCACAAATTTCCCTGTCGTTATTGCGATAATTCTTTGCTTTCTTTTTTTCTCTTTTTTATTATAATTTTTTTAATTCCACGAAGCTTGTATCTGAAGTGTTATTAGATTCTTTGATTTATTGCAGATATATTGTTATTATTTACTGATTTGTTTTTCTTCATGATTTTAAAATGCTATATATGAATTTATTAATTTTGGACTAATTTGTATTATTTTTCTTAATCATTTATAACTTTTGTCTTTTATATTTAATCTTTGGTTTGGTTAATCTTTGCTTAATCTGTATAGCGGCGGCTAAAACCGCCGGAATGTACAAATTTTAGCCACGTAGAAAAAACACGTTTTTTTGTATTGTAAAACTATTTTACTCATATATTAAATCAAACCATGCCATGCCATATTCATATTTTTTTAGATGTTTTAGAACTTTACTTAAGAAAGTGACACTATTATAAAATATACCTATTTTAAGAGTACAACTTTTATGAAATGACTTTTCGAATGAAAGTTATATCATATAAATGTATCTGTAAATTGTGACATTCAACAACTGATCTATTTATATACAAAAAATTATATATAAGTATAAGGCAAGCAAACAACAAACTCTGTTACTAGAGGTGGCAAAAATACCCATGTCTACGGGTACTCATGGGTAATATCCGTCACGGGTACGGGGCGGGTAGATAAACGGGTATCCACGTGTATAATAAATGGGTATTTGATTACCCATTTTTATATGGATACGGACACGAATTTGATTGTATCCATACCTAGGGTATCCATATCCGATTCTCTTATCTTATTACTTAAAAGTTGTTACCATATTGAGGGAAATTTTACCGTCCACCTAATATTCCTCATTAGTAACTTATTTTATTTTTAATTTTTTAATTCATCTTATTAAGTTCACCATTTCCAGTTCATTAACATCATAAAACATATTCTATGGATTATGTAAGAATCATGAGTTTTTTATGGATTATGTATGGGTATCATATTTATCCCACTGACCAGAAATGGGTATCATATTATCCATACCCATGGGTACCCATTGGCATTCATATCTGTCACTAAGCCTTTTTAAATGGTAAATTAACGCAATATTCATGAATTTAGTGGACATAATTATTGCTATGCAAAAAGATTAATCATGATTAATGTCTAAATTAAAAATCTGAAATCATTTAGTTTGTCAAAAAGATTAATGTTATTTAATAAAAACACGTGAGATATTAATCATGAATTTTGGCGTGGAAGTATATCATATAGTTAGTCATTAAAATGCATAATGATTAATGTGTTTTTTTTTATCAAATTAGTGTTTTTTTAGAATAATGATTAATGTTTTTTTAGAGAAGCATAATGATTAATGTTATTGAATAAAAATGTGTACCATGTTAATCATGACACACTTCGACAACACGTCAAATGGGATTCAGATCCTCAGCAGCCACTTTCCGGATTCCTCTTATGTTGCTCCAATCTCACCCATTAGATTAATCAAATGGCTACCATATAAAAACAACAAATTGTAGAAACAAATTATTTTTCTTTTTCTTTTACTGATCTCATTTACTGATACCATCGAGCCAAAAAGAACACATAGTAATCTGACAATCAATTCATGGCGACATTAGAGAAATGGGTTTGATTATGTTGATGACTCCAACTCGTATTCTTCTAGATTCTTGTGTTTGAAATTGTATTTGATTTTGCTGCAAATTTTGTTCTCCAATTTGTTGATTTTGATGCTAACCGTTGAGATCTATGATGTTGTTCCATGTTTTTGGTAAAATATTTTGATGAATCAAAAGGCTACTCCTTTATCTTAAAATGGGTGTCCTCTTTATTATTTTTCTATGTTTCAAATTACTTGTCTCTTTTACAATTTGAATACATTTATTATTATTTTCACTAACATACTCTTATTTATTGCATTTCAATCATTGAAACACATTTTACCATTAAAATTAACAATATTAATCATTTTCTTAATAACTGTGTAAAACTCTAAAGAAACATTTGTTTTCAGACGGAGGGAGTATTATACCTATCATGTTGTTGCCCTATTTGTTAGAGTATTCCGGTTTTGTACCTTGAGAAGTTTAATCATAGACGTTGGAATGTTTCTTAATTTAGTTAATGTCGCATAAAAGACATTCGAAATTCCTTTGCTTACAAAGGAATTATCTGTTTCATTCCAATTGTCCTTGAAATTCTTTGTTTGTTTCTGCACGTGGTCTGAAGTAGACAAAGTGTACTATCTGAGTTTGATAGCGACTTCTTCAGAAGACGACAAATCATATGTGTCCTCCAGATTCTTCAGTCTTCAGAGTCTTCAGTCTTCAGAGTCTTTCAGTCTTCAAATGCTCCTGACCTTCAAAGTATGATTGCCTTCAGAGGCTTAAGTCCTTCAGAGTCTGATCCAGAACTTCAACTTCTCTCAAACTCCAAATGCTCCTGCATATGCTCTTTAAGTACCAAAACTCTATTTAATACATTAAATTTTAGTCTATGGTCCTGCAAACTTGAACATACATTAGCATATCCAATTATTGGTTTAAGACTTTGTTATCATCAAAACTTCAGAGGCAAATACAAAACCCATTTTGTTTCAACACCATTGAGCCTCGGTGAGACTTTTCATATCCACTGCCATTCCTTCAGGATCAAAAGGAAAATCGACACCATCTTCAATGAATCTCATATTTCATCATCAACACCTATGATGTGACTATACATTTTACTCTTTCCACCATGAAAACTGAGCAACATCTCCATTGAAGGATGGAGGTCTTGCTGAATAATTGTTCTTTTCAGAGGTAGAAGTGCTATTGTATGGTTGCAACGGAACCACCAGCAGCAGTACCAGGGGTCTTTTCAGCATATATCATGGTTAAGCGTAGAGCACAGACGATGCTCTGATACCAAGTGTACAGTGGCGGAGCCAGAAAAAATAGTTTGGGTGGGCCGCTAAAGTAAATTATAAACAATAATATGTAAACATAAAATTAAAGTAGTAATCAGCATTAAAAAGCTCGGGTGGATGCTTTTAAAAAAATAGATCAATTATGATTTTTTTTTTGTATAATACAACTCTTAATTGGGGAAATTTTCAGTTGACAAGACAATAAAAAAGAGATTTGAAACCTCAAAAAATTAGAAGGTTTGTAAACCTCCACTAACCATCCAAGTCTAAGTTTTAAAACCGTTGAAAAATTGTTTAAAACCTTGCAAAATAGACCTATAAGTTTGAATTTTTTAATTTTTAAGGTGGACCACTAAACCGATTAGTAGGGATTTGGATCAGCCGAACACTAAAATCATAGCAAAATTGTTTAAAATCTTGCAAATTAGAGCTACGCACGTTGATTTTATAATTTTTCTGGGTGAGTCGTGGCCCACCCCAGCCCATGAAGGGCTCTGCCCCTGCCAATTGAAAGTGAAAAAAACACAAGAAGGTGGTTGAATTGTGTTAGCTCATTCAAAAAAAATTAAGTGTGTGCAAAACTAATCAAAGTCTGAAGTTGAAAAAAGAGTTCAATTCATAGTCTGAAACAGAGTAAATATGCAGCGGATAATAAAAACACACACAGAGAGAGAGAGAGAGAGAGAGAGAGAGAGAGAGAGAGAGAGAGAGAGAGAGAGAGAGAGAGAGAGAGAGAGAGAGAGAGAGAGAGAGA
>Ga0315914_1001355_pt1 | contig 36250 bp, 13 predicted proteins | sample MpolenodulesMG_FD_203920 | JGI IMG/M metagenome (GOLD analysis project Ga0315914, IMG submission 203920) | Medicago polymorpha root nodule microbial communities from Los Angeles, California, United States - elongated nodules | ecosystem: Host-associated > Plants > Roots > Nodule | place: USA...
ATAAAATCGCGTCACGGTAGTGAAAATCGTGACACGATTTGTTGCCTTCAGTTCTTCTGATTTTCTTGCTTTTAACACCCCTAGTCACCTCATGTTGCCTCAGAACTCTATCAAAATGTCAAAATAAGTCCTAGAAATTACGTAATGACAACATGTCATCAGGAGCCTTTGAGATGAAACTGATTTCTGAAAGTTGAGATTGATCTCTAAAACTGTTGAAGCTTTCCTTTGTACTTTGTTGCTTGCTACGTGAGACATGAGCTTTGTACAACTCATTTCCTTTTCATTCCTGCTGTAGCCTTCAATCTTGAGCCCAAAGAAAGGGCTTTTCTTGTACTAGGTTGCTTTCTTGTCATGTTGTGAGGTGACCATAAAGTGTATATCCAAAGGATCATAGTGTTGTATTTGTCTTACATTTTTGATGTGTTGTCGATTTTCTAGTGGTCCTTCTCATGCCAACCTTTTTGCACATGATATTAAATATGTTCTTTTTGTTCATATGTACATTTGTAGTAAGCTTCCAATAATATTTCCTTGTCATGATATAACTTTATACTTGAAATATTTATTGCTTCGTTAAATGTGACATTCTTCATATTTCCATTGCCCTGTACGTGTTTGGCTTGGTTTGAACTTAAGTCCATATTTGAGACGAATGATTGAAATCAATCTCTCACAAATAACTTGGTGCTTTCTTTAGTAATCATATAATGCTTTTATACCTTTAGCTTAAAAGAAACACTCAAGAACACATGTTATATACAATTAAAATCAAAATTAATAAAGTTTAATTTAATTGGTTTGTTATCTTTAAAACTAAAATAGAGATTTAGATTTTATATCAACAGGATTGTATTAATATTCTCCTTTTAATTCAATTATCATTATCATTTGACATCGTTTGTCTTTTAACTTTTGTAATTTTCTTTTTTGCTTTGGGTAGTTTGAAACCAATTGTATGTTGATATACTGACTTGAAAAATAACGATGATATCCACATGTGCGTACGCGCATGGGTACTAGACTAGTATTAATAAAGCCTCACTACTTAAGAAATAACATACATACATAGGGCTAAACACTAGCCTAGATAAATCTTGGTAACACAAATCAAAAGTTGCAACAAAAAATTGGCAAAAACATACAATATAGAATTCAATACGAGGGAATTGCTACCACACTTTAGACATGCATAGAACTTGGTCAGTTTTAATTTTTTATTTTTTTGCTCCAATGAAGCCTGTGAGAAATTCCATGCCATGCCTCATACTAGAAATCAAGTCTTCCCTGAAAAATGTCTAAAGATCCATTGTGATGTCACTGTAGATTGTAAAATTTGTAGAAGAGTATTAGTAATGAATAAGGATGCAGATGAATAAAACGGTAATTTACCTATATATCCTACATCCACATATGATAATTTAATTTATAAATGATAAATGGATACCTACCCAAATTGGAGCTACCCCACTTAATAAGATGTACAAAATAACCACGACACTCAAAACATCAACTTTAGGTCCATAATGCTTGCTCAAGACCTTTTGTGCAACATGGCATCGGTTTCTAACAACACCACTAAAGGTCATCATCCATTTGTTAAATATACACATTATAGAATTGTTTTTGGAAAACATTAGAAATATCAAATATTAGCAGTTAAGGAAAGGAACTATCCCTTTCTACAATGCCATGAATAAACTAAAGAAATCCAAAACTAAAATCAGTTAAGAGTTAACTCAATTTTGATTTTAATAAGCATAAACTTCGATCAACCAACTCAAACATGCCTGCAATTGAATCAATGATCAACCAACTAAAACTTCTACTATAGGGTTTACTCCAAATAAACTATCTACAAAAGAGAGAATGCAAAAATTATGAACTTCATATAAATTAGGGTAAAATAAAAATTTTGGCCCCTATAAATTTTTAAATTTTCACTTTTAGTCCCTCTAATTTTTTTTTTAATTTTTAGTCGTTCAAAATTTTATGTCATCACTTTTGACGTCTGCTTTTAAGTCAGGTCATGTTTAACCTTCATATTTTTGAATGAGTTTTTTATGAATGTTTAGAATATTATAAAATGTCTTTAAAAAATAATTAGAATGTTTTAAATAGACATAAACTAAATATGAATCTTTAAGCGTCAAAAACATAAAAGAGAGAATTCTATAATGTAATAAACATGAGTGCAAAAAAAAAAAAAATCAAAATTTTGAATGATACACATACAAGTTGTCTTAAAAGCAAGGATCAAAAGTGGTGACGAAAAATATTTGGATGACAAAAATTAAAGAAAAACTTAAAAAGGAATAAAAGAGAAATTAAAAAAAATTATAGAGCCCGAAAACCTAGCTCAAAAGATCTTCTTCCATATAGGTTCCTCCTCCACCAATAATCTCCATCTCCATTTTGAAAGTAGAGTTTAGTTAGAAGAATTTTTAGATCCTTAACCTCAAGCCCTCCCTTAGATTTAGGAAGGTAAACATCCTCACATTTTTCCCATAAATTTTCTTTTTAGCCGTCGCCCCCCCCAAAAAAAAATTATGTTGAATTTTCACTATTTCTTTTCAAACACAAGATGACATTTTGAGAAAAGACATAAAGAAAATAGGGAGGTCTTCCAAAACCAAATTAATGAGGACAACTTTACCACAAGACTTTCAACCCTATTCTTCCAAGGATTGAGTCGTGAATTAAGAGCTTCCACTACTGATTTCCACGTAGCCTCTTTTTATGAATGGAACCGACCAATAGAACATGATAAACAAAATGAACCTTCACAAGCTTACAATGTAATAAACCTTTTATCACCTCCATGAAGTTTACATCCATGTTTATCCTATACAAGTTACTATTAGTAGAGTTTACTTTTAACCCAAATAATAATTCAAACAAACAAAGAATTGCCTTCATGGACTTCAAATTCTTTACACATGCCTCTCATACGTGTAAGTCATCTCTGCGTATTGTAATTGTGAGACAACCACATCCGAAGTTACAACTTGTAAGCCTTTGAAACCTAACTCCACTTCCCTTACCGGTAGCAACCCCTACCACTATGCCACCCATAGGAACAAAAAAGGAGCCAAATGATCTCATTGTTTAAGTCTTCTACTAATTGCAACCTCTTTTGTTGGGTTTCCATTGATCAAAACTAAAAAAAACACATGAAAACAAATAAGCTTGCATCCAACCCATGAAAACCAAATTTCCTTAGCATATAATCCAAAAACAACCAACTTAACTAAGTCATAGGCCTTTTTGAAATCTACTTTGAAGATGAGACATTCCTTCTAGGTTCTCCTCACTAGGTCCACCAATTCATTTACCACCACCACCCCATCCATAAAAAGTCTACCTTTAATGAATGTCGGTTGGTTTGTTGAGATAAGTGAATCCATCGCCAACCCATGTCTATTGGCTAAGACCTTGACCACTAACTTGTAAAGACTACCCAATAGAAGAGTATTAGATAATGAAATCAAATCATTGAAAGATATTATTATTTTTTATAACCTAATCCTACTATAAATAAGCAAACAAAAACGAAAAATAGATTGTATTTTGGCTTTGCAAGCAAGCAACCTTCTAGGTTTCCTTCCACCAATTCAAGGAGACAATTTTCATACGAGGTTTGATTCTTTGCAGAAAAAGTACCTTTACTTCTTTATTCTCTTTACCTTAACATCTATATTCCTATATGTATTTTGGTTTTTAAATTCTGCAATCCATGTTGGTTTCTTTCAGTTTTTTGCTTCCTTTTAGTGCATAAGGAATCTTATTTTAAATTCTAAAATCCCTGTTGCAGAATCAGTCACAAAGGAGTGTCTGAGTTTTTTATGTCATTGTTGGAAACATATTGGTTAACCAATTTGTGGTACTAGTGATTGAAAATATGGCTAGATAGTTTGATTTAGAATCTTGGAACTATTAGACTATTAGATAAGTGAATATATCGTCGTAATAAAGTGTATTGTATTTGTAGGGACTTGTAAATCTTAAGGTAATTTGTGTTTCGAAAGTGTTTAGTTAGAATATGCTTTTTCTCTTCAAGGTTGATGATTTGTTTTAGTTATGAAAATATGCAATTAATTAAAATGTCTTAGAGTCATGCACTTTATCATTACAATGAACAATCCCTAATTCCTAATCTTTTCTACGTCATAAAAAAATCATTGCTTAAGGATGAGGTAGCTCTTAAAAATATATTTTGTTCTCTTGCAAGAACAATGGGTGTACTATACCAACATATATCCTTATTATTATGGTTTCTATGTTGGTAATACCGATTACACCATATTATCCATTACATCCCAAAAACCTTTAGGCTATTCTCATGTTTCAAGACCTTTGTCTAGTCTTATATTTCTAAAAACCTCTCTATCTTTCAACAAAGTAATTGCCTAAGATTGCAAATTATAATAATCATTTAACTTTTTAGAAATCAACTTCAACTTTCTTTACTTCATCGATACCAAAAGTTTGAATTGATTATAACCACATGACTCTATGATATTCTTATTCTTATATCAATCTCTTGATTAGTCAAGCTCAAACGATTAGTCTTGATTAGGGTTATGAGTTTTCACATCAAAAGAAAAGAAACGAAGAGGATCATGGAAAGTTTTTCATATGACTACTTGTCATTATACCAAGACAAGAGAAAACTACTCACTCATTATAGTGATGAACTTTGGCAAATAAGAATAAAGACAAAAAAAAATAACAATGCTTTTATTGAAAATAAGAAGAAGATACAAGAGTTTTTTATTTTATGGTGTAAAGTTGTGAGAAATCATGCTAAGGTTTGGCCTCTTTATAGCCTAATAAATATGATTTCGTGCACCATTCAAATTACAAGGTTTTTACAATAGTATTTACAAGTGATTATCTGAATTCTACAAAATAAAATCCACAAAATTAAAGTTCATATGTTGCTACAATCCTGACCCCTGGTTAATAGAAATCACAACAACTTTTGTCATCTGGACCGTCAATATATTTCTAAAGGCCTGAAAGCCCTCTAGAAAGGCTTAGGCGCATCTTTCCAGAGGCACGATCTTAATTAGCTTCTAGAAGCATCTAGAGCTTGGTAAAATGACTTAATGTCCTGCTAGCTTGAGGCTTAAGTCATGCGAAAACAAGTCCGCAAAGGGCTATAAATATTGTTGGATATTTGTGTATTGACTTCATTATTGCTAAAACAAATATTCATGTACGATGTTGGATATGATGTTCCAACATCTTGGCACGGTTCAGTGTGCCTTGTTTTTGTGCCTTGGTATACGCGCATTTTATCTTATGAAGGAATCCACACCTTATTTCTTGATGGCCAAGTTGCGTGTTTTTTGTACAGAATCGGATGGTTTATTATTTCCTAAAGTTGTGTCAACAATTTAGGAAACTTTGGATGTGTTTGGATTGTTCCTAAAGATGTTCCGACATTTTAGGAGTTTCTTTATTTGTACCTGATTCTTGTGTAGCGGGTCACCACTTGGATCTGATTTGTTCTGAAGCCCAACAAGACTATTTAGCCTGTATTGCTTCAGTATATATACAAGACTGCAAGACCTAATTATTCATTCAAGCCGTCATTGAAGATTGGAGCTTTTTAGGGTTTTGAGTCACTATTATTTGTGAGCCTTTCTTGTATCACCTTGATACATGTTAAAGATTGTGTTTTACTGAGTTGTAAGTTGTGTACTACTCCAAAGTTGTGAAGCACGGAGGTAGTTTATGTTTGAAGGTAATTTCATCTTATTGAGTTGTAATTTGATAATCACAGGGGTTGTGATTGATTGAGTGGAAGTGAGTTGGGATCTCAGAACTAGGAGTTCCTACGTTGAAGTCAATACGGATAGGTCCTAGGTCTAAAGATGTAAACTGAGGGTTTGCTGAGAACTTAGAATAAAGACTACACTAGTGGATTTCCTTCCTGGCTTGGTAGCCCCCAGAGTAGGTGTGTTTGTTGCCGAACTGGGTTAACAATCCTCCTGTGCAATTTACTTTCTTGTCTTTTACGTTTTTTGTATTTTGTTTATTTCTGTTAGCACGATGTTCTAAACATTTTACTCAACATTCGTCTTTTGTGTCTGGTGTTGGAACATCGCATAGAACATCTTAAGATAACGTGCCGGAGTTTCAAATACCCCTCTTGAGATCATTCTCAAATCATCACGAAAACATATTAAACCCTAGATTCTAATATTGTACTCACTGCAAGTACATCATCTAAGACTTGATCATTTGTTTTCTTGTTTGACTAGTAGCGTTTTTGGGACTTATGACCACAAATTATGAAGTGTTGCAAATTGATTTTCCATTACCTAATCATTGGAAAAAGTTCTTCGTTGACTTATGACTTGTCTTAGTCAACAATATTCAACCTTTGAATTCATTGCAACTTTTTTACTCTGTTTTCTCATATTCATCTTGAATTATCTATTTATTTAAAAAAAACGAAAAGAAAATATAGTAAAATGCAAATAAGCTATAAATAACAATATTAATTTATTAAATAAATAAATCTTAACAAAATTATAGTAAAATAACATGTTATCATTAACCTTGTTATCATTTGACACTATTATATTGCTTTGAGGTTATTACATGTCTATCTTGAAAGGTTATTGAATAATGAAAGGTTAGTAAGAACATTTATGTTAGATCTTTGTGTGATCTAAAGCGACAAACACTATATTAATGTATGTAAAAGACTTTAATAACAACACTAAATATTTAAATGAAGACTTTATGTGTGCTAACAAATATCAGTATAAATTAAGAATAACAAGAAATGTTGATTACATAAAAAGGAGAAAACTATGTCTGAAATATTTAAGTCTTTTTATGTTATGATCCTCTTTATTTCTCTTTTTTTTTTTTGTAGGCAACATAAGCGCTAGTAAGCCCTTTAACTCAATCTTTTCAATTTTTCTTATGCATAATATTTCATCCCTCATCATTAACAATTATTTATTATGTTTTTTTTTTGGAAGGAATTTATTTATTATGTTTTGAATTGCAGCTTATGCTTTATATTGCAATGATGAAATAGAGTGTAATCCCGAAAATTGTCCACTTCCTTTGACAGTGGTTTGTACTGGTGATAACATGTGCATGTGCTTAGAACCGTTACAGTTTTTTGAACAACCTTAGGTATATAATTTTATTTACACATCACAATTTGGTTGGTTTTATTATTGCTTTCATATTTTGATTTATATTTCTTTGACCATCTAATTTTCTTTATAGTCGTCTCTAAATCATATTATTTATACTATACAAATAATATCGTCGAATAAAAATAAAGGTCATATGATGATACTCTTCAACAAGCAAGGAGAGATGACAATTTGAATAGCTTAAGTAACAATTTTATACCAAGATATATTATTTAAACTTAGTTTGAATTGTAATAATGTTTGGTTTTAATAGTTCTAATTACAAGTAATGTCACTTCATGGCATGTATTTAGTTAGGAAAATTCTATGGTGAAGTCATAAAAATGACTTTTTTAGTAAAGTTAACACTATAACATCAAAAATGTAATGAGTAACACCCCCACTGTTTGTACAATGACATCAAAAGTTCAGTTCTCGTAGTATCATCAATTCATCAGATTAATAAGACTACACTTAATCTAATTTTATCCTACCTTGTTATAAGCATAACACCCCACAAAGTGTAACACTTAAGACTATCACATAATATCATCAACTTTGTTTGCATGTTAAAGATTCCAACGATAAAATAGTACCTGTAAGTCCAAGATGTTGCAAGTATTACTAGATGAATTACTATTGATCATTAATCAGTAATCAACAATTTAAAAATGAATCAAACATTAAGATTAAAATTAACTTTTTCAAAAAAGTCAGTTTCTTGACTGCACCGTAGAAGCTCCCGGTTAGTTATTTATACATAGTCCTGCTTTTAATAAACATAAGCCTTAATGACCATTGCATGCGTAAAGCACTTTATTTGCTAATTGTAAATGAGTAAAAAAAAAAATATTGATGACAATGTGAATTGACTATTAGATCTTCTTATGTTTTTTTTGTTAGAAAATATATTTATTCTTTTGTTAGAAAGTATAGTTTATCCATTATTTTAATTTTGGATCTTCTTGATTTATTGATTTATAATTTATATCTATTAAATTTTCTCGTCTTTTATTTCTTAGATGTGGAAATTTTTTCCACAACATGAAAATTGAGAAATATCTAAAGAAAATAAAACTCTTATGATTATTTTTAAAAGTTTATACAATAGATCTCGAAAAAGGAGATAATATTCATTGTCGCATGATCATATTCTAAATACCATACTTGACTTAAAGAGTATACACAATAAGTTTGAGGTCATTACTCATTGACTAGAACTCCGTGTGACCCCATACTCCATTAATCATATGAAACTTTTACTATTAATCTTCTTTTCATAAAAGACGAGTAATTTTTTTAAAACACTTTTCAAAAACATTGATTGTAGAGGTTTTTAAAAAAATTTCAAACATGATGTAAGAGAAAAATTAAGGCCCAAAGACAAGTATAAATTTTTAAAATAATAGGATATTGGGAACTCCGAAGAAAATACTCCAAGGTTATGAACCATCCTCACCATATGCTCATACCTTTGGATACTTGCGATACACGCCTATGCAGAGGGTTAATCCAAAAGTGATGTCCCAAAAAAACGTAACACCCCAATTTTTAACACTGAGAGTGTGTTTTTTTTCATAACAACAAGAACTTGCAGTTAAAGTATTTGTAATCGTCCATTAACTAATATCAGAATAAAACTCCTTATCTATATTAAAACCTTATGGAAAAATTAACGATCAGAAACCTGCCACATTTTTATAGTGATTTCATCACAATGCCAATTAATCAAATATTTGATATTGAACAAAATTATTTACAACCATATTAGTTAAAATTATTTCCACAACGAGAATACAAAAACCAACTAGATTAAGAATAATACATTAGAATTCTAACTACTTACATCTGATCCCTAGCACAAAGAGAGTTTATAGTTACCCATGACTTGAGTAACTAACAAAGAAGAGATGCATGTTGTTGGTGAAGTATCCACAAGCTTGTATCAAAGCTCCAAAGCTTTGCAATGGTTGAAAAGAATAATACATTAGAATCCTAGCTACTTACATATGATCCCTAGCACAAAGAGAGTTTATAGTTAAGGGTGAAACGGTGTGTATACTTGGGGCACACAAGTCAAAGGTGTTTTCTTCATTTCTTTAAATGTTTGTTTTATCTTAGCTTGTCTTTTATTTTAAAAAAAAAAAGAAAAAAGTAAGCTAGCACAATTAAGAGAGAATTTCACATATCGTGCAATTCGTGTGCACAAGCTCTCGTACCATATAGCAAGGTTCAATAAGTTAACAAGTGTTATTGAAAGTAACATAAATTTGACACTTATTAGAAGACATGGAAATGTGTTTGCATGACAGTTTCTACTGCTTTTCCAGAAGTTATGACAGTCGATTCGATGAATCTTTGCTAACAAGTAGACGATTGAGCTTCTGAATTCATGTAAAGGTTTTAGACGATTGCTAACATAAATGGTCATCAATGGAATGCATCCACACTTAAACGAGAAATTGGTCAGAAAAGCCTTTCATGACCAGAATGAGTTAGCTTCTCGAGCACAATGCATATAACAATTCATTCAAGAGAGAGAAAAGAAGCATGCTAGGCGATGGAAAGGTCATCATCAAGTGTCAATCATAGATGGTGTGAAATTTGATGGGGATATGTCAACAGAGCCAATGACAAATATACTAATGGTTGCAATCTTGAAAGGGAAAAGCTATATGTGTCCTCCCATAAGGTCATCCAAAGGATAGGACACTAATCCATCAGAAAGTCACACTTAGTATATCTTTGATATATCGAAAGTTAGCCAAATATTTCCTCATCTTCTCAAGTATAAGCATATTCGTCTATTAGATGGTCACGGGATTCCTCTAGCCGAGGAAACCAAAGTCAAGATGTATTGTAAATGTCACAATTCCTATAACCACTCAATGACGCATTACATTATCTTATGAAGATCCACCCAAAAGGAAATCAAGGATGAAAGGTTCAAATTAGTCGATAAAGGAGTTTCATAGATGTCCATTGATATCGATCCCCTTTCCAACCATGAACATGGCTATGATTTCATTCTATGATCCGAGTAGATTTTGAAACCACTAGAGAGAGCATGAAGGTGGTCAATCAGGTATGGAAGCCTAAAGTAAGCTCAACCGGATCTAGTTAGGCCTCAAGCAGATGAATACAACATCATTATTTAATAGGCTATCCACCTCAAAAGTTCCATTCATAACTGGTTTCAAATTTGGGAGATCCCTTAAGATAGGAAAAATTACCTAGGTTTAGCTAGGTACGAGAATACATCACCATTCATAATCATGATTCGTACACTAACAATGGGAGGAAATTAAAGGTTAGGGTGACAAAGTCCAAGAAGTGACAGTTGGACTTGCTTAAGATCAGCTAGTGAGAATCCCTTAGAAGGATAAATATTGACATAAAAAGCTTTAAGGGTTGCAAAATCAGACATGTTGGGGGAGGCAACAATAGAGATGGAAGGCCTCCAAGGGATAACTATATCATGAAACATGCAAATATTTATACAATACCAAATAGTATTAATCATAGCACTTTGAATCACCAATTTGCATTGAGTAGACCAAACCCTACCGCAACTAGCGAGGATAGTCAAGACATAACTAGTATCCAAATGCACACCAATAATAATGCCTACCAACCATCTCCAAATGTTGGAGGCAAAAGGGCAGTCACCAAAAATATGGAAAGATTTTTGAAATGATACTCCTACAGGTTACATTTAAAAACAATGTTACAACCTCTTAACATCATGTTATCATCTTTTAGGATTCTAACCCTCATTGGACAAAATATTATAATTCACATATTATATCAACCTAAACATATAAGAACTCGTTGAAAGTTTGCTTATATTGATGTTCACTTGGTTTATTTACAACAAGTTATAATGAATCTAAAGAGGATTTTCATCATAGAATAACTTGATCAATGATTTTTCTGAATGTATTATTTTGAAAATGAACTTTCCTTTTATGTTATTTTCTTAGTTTTCTCTCTTTTATATATATATATATATATATATATATATATGTATGTATGTATGTATGTATGTATGTATGTATGTGAACTGTCTAATATGAGCACATGGCCACAATTTGTGAACCTTTGTCATTTACATTTCTCTCAATAGCTATCCATAAAAGGTGAGGATATTCATCCCTTATACGTTCATCATAATTGTTACATTCATTAATTGAAATAAAGTTTCTTTCATAGAATTTTGGAAGATAATGACGTCGTTGAGAAAAGATTGTTGGAGGGAAGTACAAAGAATCATCGAGGTTGTAGTCGTCAAAATAATTTGCAAAATATCTAAACTTATAATTTACAATAAATATAGGAATTAAGGATTCAAAATAAAAACCTTAAAAATATTTGGCCTTAAAATTCTACAAGAGTCTAAGCTTTGATAAATATTTTGCAAGTATAAGATTGCAACAGTGATTTATCCTTTCATATCCACAAGATTGCTTGAAGTATTTTGACTTTTGATGCATTCTCCAAATTTCATGTTCTTATTAATTGAAGTATTATTGACATGAATAAAATATATAGCTCACCGCAAATTGATCCAAAATTGTATAGACCATACATTGACCGGTTCGAATGGGTGGCCAAACACAAATTAAGAGCCCTACCATCTACACATTATTGAGATTTCTTATAGGATCCTACATAAAACTAACATGTCGACGATCAATTTGGATCCAAGCATTTAGGAGATGCTTCATGCCAATTTCTAATCCTGATTTTGTGGTATATGTTGACTGACTAGTGGAGGAATAATTACTCTAATTAAGCCAATCAAGTATAGGCCATTTTTTTCACGTCTTTGCTACAAAAAACCTTCCATCGTTTTAGACGTGTATTCCTAATTGTATTTTGTCTAATATGCATAACTAAATAAGTCTTAGATTATTGTAAGTTTCTATTCTACGATTAGATCAATAAGTTACATCATATCATATTTTTAATGGTAAGATTTTTTGATCCAACGATAAAAACTATTATGCATGGTGCAAGACTTGTCTCATGTAGAGATTTGTTCTGTTATGCAATTCACGTTTTCAGAGATGTCGGTGACATACCAATTTTAAAAAAAATCAAAACACACTAAAATTAAAATCATTTATGCTAAAGTTTGTTTAGAATCTCACATGCTTTTTCAAACCGTTAAATGTATAAATGTGTTTAGGCATCTAATTTAACAATCTAATCTCAATTACACGTTGTTGTCTTGACATGGATTGTTGAGGCAACTTAGCCAAAACCTTAGCGATTTTGTAGTGTTTTCATAGATAACGTCTGGGTTGTTAATTAGAATTTTGGAAAGCAACCCAGCAAGTAGCTTATTTAAGTAGGGCCATCTTAGATTCTCCCCGCTTTGATTTTGCTTTCTTTTCATTTTTGTGACCAAAAGTCTCTTTTAATTGGTGGATCTTATTTTAATTTCTTTATACCCAGATAAATGGTGGGGGTTGGTAGGACCTTTGCTAAATGTACAGTGTACCAATGTTTGTATAATGAAAAATGTCATCGAAGGTTTCTAGTGCATTCTTTAAAGACTTTTAATAATAAGTTGCTTTTAAAAATTTGTGTATCCGATACCTTAAAATTTATAATATTTGATTTTTTGAAGAATTAATTTCTAAAATTAAGATCTTTAAAAAGTATTCTTGGATGCTTGTTAACAAGATTTTTTTTTTATAAATATCAATAGAAAAGCTTATCATATACTATATTAAAGTATTCTTAAGTTTTTTTACATTAACTTCTTTTTTTTAAGTATTCTTAACATTATTGTTGTCTATAATGAATTTCTTTTGTCCTTTCTGTGTGCGTGGTCCCTGTCGGTACAATAAAAAAGGAGGGCGTACCCGTGATCATGCACTAAAAATATGAGCATGTACTAGTTGGTATTGGTTTCATTGAATAACCTAAATATGTACTTTTGTAAAAAAAAAAAAATAAATAAATAAATAAATATTTACTATCCTACTAAAATTATAGTAACTGGATTGGGAAATAATAAAAAGAAAACATATATAAATAATTATATTAGACGTCATAAATACGATGTCTAACTTTTAGCTTAAACTTAAATGGTCATGTAACCATTTTTTAATAACAAAGTTTGATGTAAAAAATATTAATTTGTTAAAAAAATATACAATAAAGTATCAAGTTATTCACTATAAAACCAATTTAAAATTTTAAAAACAAAAGAAGTAATCCAATACAAATATTAAAGACAAATAGTTATTTTGATCTCTAAATGTGTACCATACATAATCAAAATAATATTTGAATGTATGTATATTTCAAATTAGTCATTGATAGGCACTTCGTTAGTTAAATAGTTTATTCATATTAGTTTTAAATACTGACATTAACTCTTTTTATATAAGACTAATATGATAATAAATAATTATTTATAATTTTTTTTTTGGTACAAAAGAGGGCCTACGGCCCTAATTATTTATAATTTATATGGATTGATATAATATTTGTAAATAAGTGTATTGAAAGATTGATAAGACAATATTGACAATACATTGTTGGGTCATTGAAGGGAGCTTGGGGGATTGTCTACATCGAGGTTAAAGCAACTACACAAGCAAGAGAGACGTCACACTCTTACCCAAAACCTTAAAGCAATGGGTTTATGGGTCCTCTTACTTATAAGGTGTTCAACCCTTACTCTTTTATCCAATGTGGGATATATAACTCACCCTTATACACAACATACATTGTAACCCACTAAAAGACTATTTTGATTAAGAAGTATTTTAAAATTTTGATATATTAAAAGTTTATTGTGGTTATTTATTACAAATTTAAATATCAAAATGACTATTAAATTTAAGAAATGTTGTTAACAAGTGTCGCTAGTGCACTTGTTAAGGAATTATAAAAGAAAATATTGTCTTAGAAATCGTGTATTTTACTTTTTAAAAGTTAAAAAAATATTCTTTTCAATTTATAACTTGACTTTCTTTTTTCTTTTTTTTTTCAGGAAAAAACATGACTTTTTTTAACAAGTGTTCCTACGACACGGATTAACAGGACTCTTAAATTCAAAGGATTCATTCTTTTATTGAATGAAATCAATGTATATCTCACCGCTTTATATATATTCAATTTTCAAAGTATAAATCATCAATAAGTTAAACCCCTAAAAAAGTGAGTATTAGAAAATGTTTTCAATAGAGATTGCATTACTAATTGTACTTGATGGCCCTTATTAATTTAACATTAACACGGGTCTGGTAGATTCGATTCTATGGTATCTTCGGAAAACGACAACAGGTCGATTCATGTGGATCATTGACTAGGGGCCACATAAATAAAGAATTTAATAGTCGTGATAGAATATTATTCTCTGCAAAAATAAAAAATAAGGAAGACAACTTTAAAAAGTGAACTAAGTGTAATTGATGAGGAAAAAAATACTCCTTGCGTCCAATAATCAATAAAATAAAAAATGTATAAATAAAAAAAGAGAAAAATATTTTAAGTATCCTAGTTAAATAATGGTGTACTTTTTATCATTGCCATAAATATAAAATTGAATATATTGAATTTGACAATGAAATTAATATTAATTAGAGTGAAAAATTGTAAGCAGTAATGTCTTGAAAAATGAAATGAGTCATTTATTTTAGAATAATTTTTTTATAAATAGATAATTCATTATGAGACGGAAAGAGTACGTCATTTCCGATTTATCACTTTCGAGAAGTGTAGAGTACTCTATTTATTAGTGAGTTTAGAAATAAACCAATATTTAATTTAAGAATAAAATTGCAACAATGACATTAAACGAAATAATTGGAGTAAATTTTTCTGTATATTTGAACTTTCAATTTTTCTTTTGTTTTGTTCTTATATTTGCAACCAGGAGTGAGTATACTACTTCAATCTCTATTATAATATATAATTTATTTTTAGATTCATTCAATAAATGATATATTTAATCTATATTAAGAATTAGATACATTATTTGTGCGTTTGTCAAAATGAGTTGAATAAAATCGCATAAATGATAAAATATGTCCTAAAAAGCGCATAGAATACTACTACTTATTTCTTTATTGTATTTGTTTGTGATCGACTAATCTAGTATTGGACGGAATAATACAAGACAGAACAACATATGTCAAACTTTTATGGTGGATCCTCCTTATTAATCGATTTTTATTTACAATATCCCTTTTTTTAATAGTAGTAGTAGTGGTAAACTTGAAATTTGTTGTGTTGATTTTTGGCCCTGAATCTTTGGAATTAATTTGATGACGTTAAAGAAGACAATTCCATGCAGAGTTATACAAAGAGAACCACTCAGTCTGTAGGGTCCAGCATTTCTCACTCGTGCATGTCACGAGTCTTGTAGAAACAGCCGCCACCTCCACCACATGCTGTCTTTCATTCATATATACCTTATTGTTCGGTTCTGCTCCTTTGAGATTGGAAAGAGAGTTAGCGAAAACAAACTCGGAAGAACAACTCTTCTCTTTCGTTTTTGCTTCATCTCTCTCTCTCTCTCACTCACCATAGCCACACACACTATGATTTCTACTTTCATTTTCTTTCACTCGGTTCTCTTCTTGTATATCCTATCAACTCCTTCATGCGCTTCTTTGTTTTCTGGTAATTTTTCTTTTCTTTCATGTTTCTTTCTTTTGTTATATTTATAACATCAGAATAAAGGACTAAAAAAATAACATGCTTGCTTAAAGCGCAGAATATTATTGCACTTTGAACCTTTTTTTGTTTTGTTTTTGTTTTGATTCTTGGAATCTTTGATGGAATGTTAAGATACCCTTTTAAGGATTCAGATTCCTTTTCCATGATGTTAGCAAAAATTCTCTCTTTTTTTTTTTTTGTCTCTCAGATTTCGATGCAACAGAAGCCTGGAAAAGAGGCGTACCTGAATCAACAAACTCCAGCTCAGCTTGTTTGATGTTTGATAAAAAATAAAAATGGTGGTTTTTTATGAAATGTTCATGTGGGCCCTTGTTCTTGTTTTGCCTCTTTTTCTGGTTGCGTTGAGTACTTGAGTGTGCTTTTGTTGATGTCTGACTGGATAAAAAGAATGGAGATTCTGTTACTGTTAGAGTACTGTTATTGTAAAGAGAAAATTAAATAAAGTTAATTTTTGTTTCTTGTGTATTTACATGAGTGTGTGTTGAAATGGTCAATTCATAATAGTTTGAGTTCGATGTCTAAGTTCAAATCATGGTTTTAAATTGTGATCGCAGTTACACTGCCAAACTTGTATACTGTGGTAATATGCTTGAAAATGCAATAAAAGCAATTGAAATTGCGGTTTCTACGATAATTGCAGTTGCGGTGGTTGTTGACGGCAATTTAAAACCTTGGTTCAAATTGTATTTGGAGTATGTGAACCAGCAATGTAATAAGAGAGTGATGAGTTACTAGTTTCTGAAAGTTGGTATACAGGTTTTGTGATATGAATTAAGAAATTTGTGTGTATGTTGGCTTAGTTTAACTTGGAAGGAGGGGACAAAAAATAAAACTAGAGAGCACAGATTAGATTTTTCAGTTCTTTTTTATGAATGTGCTAAATGCTTACCTGAAAATGGTTAGGAATTGAAACTGGAGATTTAGAAAAACGGGGTGATTTGTTTCCGCAGATTCTAAGAGATGAGGCAGTGGCAAGGCTTGTTGAGCTTGGAAAGGTACCTAACTTCAAGAACTCATCTTTACTTTGATGATTTTCCATCAATATTATACTGTAGTTAAAACTGTATTGAGTAAATATCCAAATTGGTCCTTGAAACGGTCCCTTAAATTGCAAAATTTTGATCAATGTTGATATGCAATACTCTGCATAAAGGCTAAAATGTACCAAAAAATGTGAATGTTGCTGGTTATTTGTTACATTGTTCTTGGTGGTTAATGTTGGTGTTGGATGAACAGGTTAGTGATGCTAGTGGCTATCTAGAGAGGACATTTTTGAGTCCTGCGACCACGAGGGCGATAAATCTCATTCGAAAATGGATGGAAGATGCTGGTTTGAGAACGTTAGCCTTCTAACTTCTTTAACTCTAAATAGTTTCTCTTAAAGCATAACTAATGAATATGTTATTTTCAGTTGGGTGGACCAAATGGGAAATGTACATGGTCGAGTTGAGGGTGCAAATGCAAATGCAGAAGCGTTATTGGTTGGATCTCACATGGTGAGACATATATAATATATCCTCAATTATCTTTGAATGAAACTGAACCATTTCTTGACGATTAATGATAAATTTTAGTGAGGATTCATTATTCATGTCACTGACTATGATGGGTACTTATTTTGGTTAGGACACTGTTGTTGATGCTGGTAAATTTGATGGAGCACTGGGAATAGTCTCTGCAATATCTGCGTTGAAAGTTATGCATGTCAATGGAAAGCTGCAAAATCTAAGGCGTCCTGTTGAGGTTAGTCTGTCAAGCAACTGGTTGATATTGTTTGCAATATTTTTAATGATATAGTCTGATGCATGGTTACTAGTATCGTACAATACATGTGAGCGTATCTCGATTTAATATTAAATTGAACTCAATCAATATGAATCTCTTGTATGTGTATCCATTTGGACATGAATTCCATCTTGAATCCCAATTCACTATGCTGAATCCCGATTCATTTCAATGAATCATCATCTTGGAAATGCTGGAATGATGCCACTTTTTTATTGGTGTCATCTTATTCATGTGGTCTAATCTTTGCAGGTGATTGCATTTTGTGATGAAGAGGGTGTAAGATTTCAAACTACTTTCTTAGGTAGTGGTGCTATAGCTGGTATTTTACCTGCTACAACATTGGAGATACCTGATAAGAGGTATCAAGGAAATTTTTGGTTATGCTTATTTTAAAATTTTATGTAAGCAATATATTTATTTATAAACGTCTTTCAGGAATGTAACGGTAAAAGATGTTCTTAAAGAGAACTCGATAGAAGCTGCGGAGGAAATGTTTTTGCAGCTCAAGTATGATCCAAAATCTGTTTGGGGTTATGTTGAGGTATAACAAGCCTTTGCGTTAGTCGTTTATAGTGGTGTTTGGCTCAATAATTTCACTTACACAGCTCACGAGAATTTACTAACCCATTTCTTATGTGCTACAGCTTCATATTGAGCAGGGTCCTGTGCTAGAACAAGTTGGTTTCCCACTTGGTGTCGTTAAAGGCATAGCTGGGCAGACAAGATTGAAGGTAAAAAAAAATTCAATGTGTTTAAGCATTTGAAAGTAATTAGCATCCGAAAAAAGGAACTGAAATCCGATAATAATGATATGCTGTTTTGTGTAGGTTACGGTTAAAGGCTCACAAGGTCATGCCGGAACTGTTCCAATGTCCATGCGCCAAGATCCTATGGTGGCTGCTGCTGAACAAATTGTACTTTTGGAAAGCCTCTGCAAACATCCTGAAGAGTACCTTTCTTACGATGGTCGTTGCAGTGATTCATCAATTAAATCACTTTCAAGTTCACTTGTTTGTACTGTTGGTGAAATATCAACATGGCCAAGTGCTAGTAATGTCATTCCAGGCCAGGCAAGCGACGAATTTCCAAAAAGCTGTTGATCTGGTGATCTTCAAGTGGATATGTTTTTTGCTTTCTCAATTTGAAGCTTGTGATGATATTGTGATGATTGGTTGCAGGTTACATATACTGTGGATTTACGAGCAATTGATGATCTTGGGCGTGAGGCTGTTATCTATGATTTATCCAATCGAATTTATCAGATATGTGACAAGCGTTCAGTTTCCTGCCTTATTGAACACAAGGTATGATCTTGTCAAAGCCGACTAAATATATTCTTGAGCATAATACGAACTTTGAGACGATGTCTTTCTACGTGAGGGGGAGTGACAGAAAATTCAGGAGTCTTATAAAGGTCTTGGAAGGTCTCTCTGCCCACCACTTATAAACACATTTCCAGGCCCTATTTCATTCAACGTGAGACTCTTAAGACACTTCTCACGCTCAAGACTGGAGTTTATCCAAGACCTAAAATGTGTCTTGGATAAACTTTGATATCATTTAAAATTTGAGTTGAGTCGAACTAATCTCTACAAAACCGGCTTGTAAGGTGAGGATTAACCACCGCTTATATAAACACATTTCAGGTTTTATTTCATCAAATGTGGGACTCTTAATAAAAACGAAAGCGGCTTCTGTTCCAGCAGAGGTCAAACTTCAATCTAAAAGGATAAAATACCACTGCTTACCACTATGCTAGGCATGCTAATTATAAAAGTTCTATAAATACTTATAGTAAATAAGTATTTTTTGTTGGTGGGCCTAAAGTAAGGACTTGAGAGCCACCTTATGCCTGTGTTTGTCTTAGATCTTGTCTAGGTTTTTCAGTTGGTTTTCTGAATTGTATATCAACCAATGATTTTTCTGTGTTCACCTCAGCATGATGCAGGTGCTGTGATTTGTGATCCAGAACTAAGTTCACAGCTGAAGTCGGCAGCTTATTCTGCACTCAAGAGGATGGAGGGTGACATTCAAGATGAAGTACCAACATTAATGAGTGGAGCAGGGCATGATGCCATGGCAATGTCTCACTTAACAAAGGTTTCACATATTTTTTGTTTTGAGTCTCAATATTTTTTTATGTTAGTATTTTCTTCTTCACATGTAGAATATGACAATGAATGAGGATTTGAACAGGTGGGAATGCTGTTTGTGCGATGTCGCGGAGGCATAAGTCACTCTCCACAAGAGGATGTGCTAGACGATGATGTATGGGCGGCCGGTTTAGCAACCTTATCATTTCTGGAAAATCTATAATAAAACTATGTAAACTAAATATGTAGATATTGTATTTGTAGCATGAAATTATAGGTTAGTTTATTTATTTAGTTTATTCATAATTCAGTACTTCATTCAACTCTATGTGTTTCCTTATAGCTGTGTTCTCAAATTATTCTCCTATCAAGAGGAGGCCAACAAATTTGTAACAATTAAAGTTGTTGCAAAGTATGTTGTGACAATCAAGTCTTCCATGATCATACATAAATGATCAAAGTTTCAAATGTACTTGATAAATTGAAGAAGGGATATCAAGGCCAATTTATTCATGCTTACATTTGTCAAAAGTAACTAGTAGTAGCTTCTTATGCTGCAAGCTGTAATAGGAAATTGATGCATTCACAGTGTCAAACTATGTGAGAATCTCACATAGTTTGTTGCTTTATCTTTTACAACATGAAGTTTTTTTTTTTTTTTTTGAAGGGATATTTAAGTATATGTGAACATTGTAAGGGGCATTTGAATATAATTTAGTTGAATTGTCTGAATTTCTTGTTATGTTCACTTTAGACTGTAATCTTTATTTTTCTTATTTTTGACTCCAAATAAGTAAATGTAAGAAATAAGTCAATATTCTGTCATAAGTATTTCTGATTAAGATGAAAGAAGATACAAGAAACAAAAAGGAGACTAAGGTCTCAATCTAACATGACCTAAAGCACCAACTAACATAAACTGGTCTAATAGTAAGGGCAATGATGTTAAGTCTTGAGCAAGTCATCTTGAGACGGTTTTAGCTTAGCAAACTTATCAGTACATTGATTACTTTATCTAGGAGCTTAACCACTAATGCATCTTTCCAAAAGAGCATATGCTTTGGAAAACATTGTTATCAAGGAAGATCTTTGGGAGGAGTCTGTTGTCATTCTCATGTTCTATGTGAGCCATATTTCTTGCTATGAGGTCATTCACTGTTGCTATCAAAAACTTGATATTCTTTTAAAGAATTTTGATGATGAAAAAAAATGTACGAAAAATATAAAGAGCTGGTAATAAAAACAATGGGTAAACCACCAAATTATTTCCTAACTTTGTAGATCGCTGTCGTCTATGTCTCTAACTTTATGAATATTTCAAAAAAGTCTCTGACTCTTTTAAATTTTAGTCATATTAATCCTTCAAATAATATGTTAAGGATTAAATTGACAGTAAGCGAATAAACTTAGGGACCAAATTAACAAAATTGATTTTCGAGATGTCAAATCAATTTTAACATATTTGTTTATTATGGTGTATAATTGATTTTGCCTCTAAAGTTGATTTTAACTTGAGACTATAATTTATAACTTTTGATTCTAAATATGAATTTCAAAGTGAAATGTATTGTTCAATGCACTTTAATGTAAATGCAATTAAACATAAGTCATCTTATATTCACCTCACTTTTAATTTTCGTTTTATAAAATCGACTAATTCAAAATCAATTTTGTAGTCTCATAACCAAACATGCCCTAAGACATTCAAAATCTCATAACCCATCCTAAACAGAGCAACTAAATAAGTAAATCAATTAATGTAAAAGGGTAGCTTATGACCCCACATCACGTGGACACGCCCATAAATAATATATAATTTAAGCTTTTCCAAAAGTTAGGAAATGTGATTCCTAGGCCACGGTTTTTGGCCTTAACAAGCGGTATTCGACCGATATTAACGGTGGTACTCCAAACAATACCTGACGCTGTTTCGCAGCTAAATACCACCTTAGAACGCGACCAAGGTTTTTTTTTTTTTTTGAGGAAAACGCGACCAAGGTTTTTGTTTTTGCGCACCATTATGTTTGCACTTTTCCTATTTCTACCATCTACCATTTTCAGAAGAAAATCCAAATTTTAATTTTTAAGTTGTAAGAGTCGATCAATTTAATCTCTCAAATTTATTTTGTCAAAAAAAAACTCTCAAATTTATAAAATACTAAATTTATTTTTATTTTAATAAATGAATGTAATTATAGAAGAGATAAATCATAACATTATTAATTTTGAAAAACTAACACATTTTTGACAAGTTTAATGCTATACTACAACTATTTTTCTAAATACTCGTGAATTTCGTAAGTGGATTTCATATTAAGAGATCGAGGGAGTATAAGATTTTATTTACTAAAAAATCACTAAAATTATGAAATTTGATTTTTTTTTTCAAATTTATTTATATAATTTGATACATATAGATGAACTAAGAGTATGGTAAATCATCAAGAGGAAACTTAGGTCTCCCAACTCAATTACAACTCAAAAAATACTTCTATCCTCTATTACCCAGTTCATAAATATCTTATAAAAAAAATGTATAGGGGGGTGAGGACAAACCAAAAACCCTAAAAAAAAGGCCAAAAGAAAGCAAAAAAGAAAAACAAAGCAAAATAAAAAAAGGAGAATATTGATGTTCAACCACTCTTGAGTTCCCCCTTAAAATGAGTGTTATAGACTTCCTTTGAAGTAATTTGATTAAAAGCATGGTTACATGGTTACTTTAAACTATTTTAATCAGTTAAATCGAATATGATATTATATTGTAAAAACTTTTATTTATAAAGTTGTTTCCCTCTCTAAATTTAGTGGTCCCTAAAGATGCAACACCGTACTATTAGATAAACACGGTCTTAATCTAGATAAATGATATTTGTACAACCATTTTTATACAACTTTTATACAACTTTCTCTCTCATACTCACATTATCTTTTATTCTCTCTCTTCCTTTTTCTCTCCCTATTGTTTTTGACCAATGAAAAGAGAGAACAAAAGATTGTCCTAAAAGTTGTACCAAAAGAGTTGTTCAAATATCACTACTCCTAAATCTATTAGTTAAGGGACGAATCTAAGGTGTATGATTTTTTTTCCTTACAATATAAGGTGTATGGTTGTACATAGATATTTTCCTACAACAATATTTACTAGCAACTGTTGAAATATATTAAACTATGGTTAAATGGCTGAAGCTATAAAACATATATGATTTAATTATTTTAAAATTTATATATATATATATATATATATATATATATATATTTTTTTTTTTTTTTTTTTTTTGAAAAAGCCAAAGGGAACATATATATTAACAATCAAAATCAAGCCACTTCAGCACAAGGTATGCTGAAAGAAGCATGACAAAGTAGTAGAGTACAACACAAAAAAACGTTTGGAAAAAAGATCAGACTAAACTAGCTAGGTAGCTACAGTTAAATAGTAAATAGGATGTTGCCTCCATAATTGGTACTTAAAATCGAATAAAACATATTTAGACTTAAACTACCAATAAGAGTGAATCTTCACCCTTTCATAGAGAGCATGCAAATTTTCCTCCTTCCGCTAAAAAACATGTTTGTTATGTTCCTTCCAGATGACCCAAACAACAAAAAGCCAAATAACATTTAGGGAGCATTGAACTCTATGAGAAAAACCTTATAAACTGTCAAATTGATATATATGCTCTAACACCCTGCCATTGGACGCAGTATAGAAACCAAGCCAGTTGAAAATATAATACCAAATTCTGCAAAAAAAATCACATTTAACAAAAAGATGATCAATATCCTCCTGCTCACCATAATTCGTCGTGCAACCCAGTTCATCAGATGTTAAGATGCGTCTATGCAATAGATTATCCTTTGTCGGCACTCTATTACGAAAAAGCCTCCAAGCAAAAATAGAAACCTTAAGAGGAACAACCTTTAGCCAAACAAATTTGTGAGGGTTTTGGTGCTCGTTCATGTCTACTTCTGTCAATTTGTTGTAAGCACGACTAATAGAGTAACACTGAGATGTATGCAAATGTCAAATCCAATGATCAATTGTTCCGACCTGCAAAACCACTGAAGTTAACCGCCCAATACACTCCCTCACCAACTCATCCTCCCAGGCGAATAACCTCATAGGCCACTTCCACGCCTCACCGTTCACCCCCACCCTATATTAAACATATCCTTCACTGTCACGAACTTATTGTCATCTAACTCACACAATCTTCTAAAACTACCTTTTAGGGGCAAACCATCCAACCATGGATCTACCTAGAACAAAGTAGAATTTTCATCACCACCTTCCGATTAATATTATCTCTCAACCACCCACCATCCAACTGCCCTACCCCCTCTATAATATTTTTCATAGATTGTCACCATGGTGAACCATCACCCCTCTCAACACATAAGCGCCCCCTTCCTGCCTATAACACGCACACAAGACCCTATACCACAAACTATATGTGTCCTCTAACATCCTCCAACACCATTTACCAAGCAAAGTTAAATTAAACTCCCTTATCCTCCTAACCCCCAAACCACCATGATCTTTTTTCAAGCACAAAGTATCCCATTTAATCCAGGATATTTACCTAAATTCCCCACCACCTCCCCCAAAAAATGCATTAAAAATATATTCAAGGGAAGAAATGATACCTGAGGGGACCTTGAAGAAAAAAAGAAAGTAGACCGGAATGGAGGACAACACATATTTTAAAAGAATTAGACGACCTCCCATAGGCAAATTTCTACTCTTCCATCCAGACAACCTTTTATTTAATTCGATCAAGCAACAAATATCAAAACCTCAACTTTCTAGGATCCCCACCAATAGGCAACCCCAAATACAAAAACGGGACGCGGCTATGCTTACAATTCAAAACCAAAGTCGCCACATGCAACCAAGAATCAAATATATTAATTTCCACCAGCACACTTAAATGAAAATTAACCTTCAACCCTGAAACTGCTTCAAACATAATCAAAACCGCTTTTAACGCTCGAATGTTTGCCCAACTCTTGTCACCAACCAAAAGAGTGTCATCCACAAACTAAAGATGAGTAATAGTAGTATGCCTATGCGGCCCAATACAATAACCATCAAACAAGTTCTTTTCGACCAAAACATTCATCATTATGTTTAAGCCTTCAGCCTAGGCTCTTGAAACTATCACACTCATAAATATCATACTTAACCTCTTTTTTTGAGAAAGGATTTGTCAGAATCGCACCCTCCTCCGCCGAGATTACCTTGAACGCCAAATTATCACTCTAGGACGGAGATCTGGTAAGGCTTAAAAATGAGTCCGAAAGTTGTCGAAAACAACGCCCCTCACTCTATCAACTCCCTCCGCCTGGGGTCGTTCACCAATATAGAGATAATATTATTCTTCCTCTTCCTTGATGACATACAAGCATGGAATTTTTGTGTGTTAGGGTCTCCCTCCTTCAACCAATTTAAACTAGATTTTTGCCATTGCATACCATAATGAAGCTTGGATAATGAAAGAACTACAACTAAAAAGGAATGAAGCTCTTCCATCTCCTCATCCTCTAATTCTTCCTCTTCACTTTTAACATCCAAAGAAGAGAGACGATCCTTCGCCTTAATAAATTTAGCTTCCAAATTTTGAGTATCAGATTGATGCCACTCTTTTAAGCTTCCTTTAATTAATTTTAATCTCTCTTTCAGCACATAACCTTCCCACCTGTCAATATGGAAAGAAATCAATTTTTCCTTCACAAACTCCTTGTACCCTGGAATATCAGTCTAACACTTCAACATACGAGTCGGTCTAGGACCCCAATTAGTCTTGTCAAGAGCTAACATCACCAGACAATGATCAGATATGGACCTAGCAAGAACATCCTGAACACAATTGGGCCACACTCCAATCCAATCTTCTCATACCAAGAAACAATCCAAGCGGCTCACTGAAACCCTGTCACCACAATACCAAGTAAACTGAAGCCCACATAAAGGCATATCAATCAAACAATAGTCATCTATGAACTGATTAAACCTGAAAAAGTCCTCCACTCGATCAATTAATCCCCTGCTTCTCCTCTCTTCCACCGACCGAACGGTGTTAAAAATTTATATTATTTAACTCTTCTCTCTTTTATATTATTTATTTATTTATATATGTGTCTAAATCCAGATAATTTATGCTTATGATCAAGTAGGTGTAACTCAATGACTCAATTCATGGTACTATTTATAGGGAAATATCCTTCATATTTTTTATAGGAAAACGTTAAATAGTGTCATTGAAGCACTAGTTAAGGAGACAATATAAAAATTTAAATTGATAAAAAGAGTTCATCAAAACCATTAAAACAGGGAAATCAACTAGTAGAATCTAAAAAATTGTTCTATAAAAAAGATGATGATTTTTCTAAGAGAATTTAATATTATTATAATCATATGGTAAAACCTTTTTAAACATGATATATATTAAATAAAGTATCAATTACTATGTTTTTTTTTGCCGTAAAAAAAATATGTTTTTCAGTATAAAGTTACTCTTTTTTTGGAAGGTTACTCTTTTTGGATTATTATTGAGAAAAAAGATAAATTAGTATGAATTAAGTATATGAAATAATATAATCAAAACTAGGGGCTGTTAATTGACTGTAAGTAACACATCCCTGTCTTCGAAAACAAGAAAACATTACCCAAAGTTTCTCTCTCTCACCCCACACACACGCAACAACACTGCCCTTTTCTTCTTCATCATCTATAAAATGGACTAACGAATCATTTCTGATTCCTACACAAAGTATCAACCCTTTTCAGCTTTCTTAGCTTCTGGTAAGAATAAGATTCTTTTTCTATCTCTCAAATATTGATTTGTCTCATTTGTACGAAAGAATCATAAATTATTAATCTTTTTTGTAAAATATTTTCTGGGTATTGACCTAAACACACTTTAGTATTGCTTATGTATGTGTTTTTTTCCTACAAATTTGTTCTTTTGTAAATGTTGTATCATGCATGTATGTGATGAGTATTTGAAATCCCTTGTTTTTATCGACCATTTTCATAATTTCAATTTTCATTAATTCCCATTAAAGGTTTGACTATTATGTTTCAAGCTATGGTTGCAACTAGAAACAAAAATGTTGGTTTTTCTGCACACCCTTGTTGTGTGTTCATTGTCTAATAGGCTAAACAGTGCTTAGGAAGGTAGATGGGTTGATTTCAGATTGAGGGTTGGAGAATATGCTGGATTTTGGAATCATTTCTGTATGATTATACTTTTTACACTCATTGTTAGTAATTGGTAATTTCTATGTCAATATTGTACTGTACATGCATTGTTATATTTTCATTTTAAGCTATTGGATCTTAGGCATTTAAACGGTCTGTTATGGAGGAAATGGTTTAGGATGGTATGCGATATTATTCTTCAAGTGGTTTCGCTCAACCGTAGTTTATTGAGCGTGGAATGATTGAACGTCAGACTCATAGTAGATGATGCGGTTTTGTAAATCTGTGTAAAAATTTGTATGTAGAGGTTTCCTTATATTTTCTCTGTATGGATGCCTTTGTAATAGAGATGCTGGCATTCATGTTGTAACATTGAAACTTCCGTATTTGTGTAACTTGAATTAATTTTTCATCTCAGAGCAAGTGCATGTGTTCCGATATGTGCGTTTTATAATCACTTCGCTTATAAAATCCATTTTTTGTTTTCTGCTTGCATCTATCCATGGCTTATTATGTTTAGAGTTGTGCTATAGCATGACACTTTCTTTCTACCACATTGTCCGAAACCCTTTGTTTTTGGGTGAAATTCACATGGGTCCCATCAAATCTTGTTGATCTTATTCCTTAGTTGGTGGAACTCATTTTCAGAGTGGTATGATTCACGTGAATTTCATCCAATAATGGTGTACGATGGAAAAAGTGTGTTGCAAAGCGCATATTTAATATCAAACTAGTTTTTATCTAGTAGATCACGTGTTGTACTATGAGATAATTTTAACTACTTATTGAAAGCTACTATCTCCTTGCCCTTCCATTTTTCATAGAGCCAAACAATTTAGTAATCCATATCGTCATGTGCGCTAGTTCATGTTTGAAATTCCTTTTCGACTTAAAAAACTAATTTTGGAATCAAACATGCAGGCTTTACTATCGATTTTGAAGGAGTTCAGTACTTTGCCCTGTTACTTGGTTCCTTGAAATTTATATTGGTGTGGCTGTACTGGAAATCTCTTCTGAACAACATAGCCAACTCAGGGCCTCTGTAATTTGTGCAACCATGTCAATTTTGCCTAAACTACGCTGTGTCACTATAGATGTTACCGGCACCCTAATGGCTTACAAGGGGGAGCTTGGTGACTACTATTGCATGGCAGCCAAAGCTTCCGGCCGTCCTTGCCCAGACTACAAACGTATGCATGAGGGATTTAAGTATGCATATAAGGACATGGCAAAGAAGTATCCGTGTTTCGGGTTTGCAGCCAAAATGCCGAACATTGTGTGGTGGAAAACCTGCGTGCGAGATTCTTTTGTCAGGGTAAGATAGTTGTCAAAGTCATTACAGTCGGTGTTTACATATCAAGATGCTTATGTTGTTATATTTTCTTTAGCACAGAAGGAAAGGTAGCAATGTAGCATATTTTGTTCGGTTCTAACTTTGTCTTCTACTACAACAAATTCTCTAAAACAATATGTGTTTAACCCTTATTGTTATGTTCGGATTTATTGTAAGCTATCTAAATCAAGCAATGAATTGCAGATTTATGATGCCTACATTCTCATGTGAAAATTTCCTAGATTTTATGAATGATAAATTTTGTTTTCCTGGCAGGCTGGATATGAATATGACGAGGAGACATTTGAAAAGATTTTTAGGCGCATCTATTCATCCTTTGGTTCATCTGCGCCATATACTGTCTTTCCAGATTCCAAACCATTTCTTAGATGGCTTCGCGGAAAGGGTCTCAAAGTTGGCATTGTTAGCAATGCTGAGTATCGATATCGAGATGTGATTCTTCCAGCTTTAGGTTTAAATCAGGTAAACTTCCTACGGTTTTCTTAAAGTTTTCTCTCAGAATCAATATTTAGCATTATTATGTAGTCCACTTAAATAGCTAACTACAAAGTGGCAAAAAATCATATACAAAAACATCTGCTAGTGCCGCCGCAACATTGTGTATGCAAGAAAACTTTTCGTGCCAGACCTCATTAGAAATGTTAATACAGAATGTAGCACATTGGTTTTAAAACACAAGCATCATTGTTCATCTGTACATATTTGATGTGGTCGCAACAATTAACGATCTGTTTGGATTGACTTATTTGAACTTATCTACTAGCATAAGCAGTTGTGAATCTGTTTGGGAGAGCTTATGGAAACAACTTATGACATGTCCCTAAGTTGTTTTAAGCTTATTTTGATAAGCTCTCCATGATAGCTTATGAAAACAATTTATAGCTTATATAAAATTATTCTGACTTTATTTTAGCTTATGATAAGTGCTTATGGTATAAGCGGTTATTTAAATTGCTTATCCAAATAGGGGCTAAGTCTTGTACACTCATGTCCGTGCGACGTGAATGTCTGATTGTTATAATGTTTGATGATGCAGGGATCCGAGTGGGACTTTGGCGTGTTTTCCGGCCTTGAAGGCGTTGAGAAGCCAGACCCAAAAATATACGAGATTGCACTTGAGAGGGCTGGAAATATTGCACCTGAAGAAGCTTTGCATATTGGCGATAGCATGCGCAAAGACTATGAGCCAGCTAAGAGCATAGGGATGCATGCACTATTGTTGGATAGATTTAAGACACCAGAAGCTGTGGAATGGAGGAAGTCCGGTGCAGTTGTTCTTCCTGACTTAACCACAACACAAGAATGGCTCTCTTCAGAGAAGTCAGCTTCCTAGAGGTTTTATATCTTCGCTGAAGTAGTATATTTATGTATCATTTTCCTTGTCTGATGGAATGCCTGTCTTTTGTACCATTCCGGCAGGTATCATAGATTCGTAACTGCATGTGTCTGAATATGATGTGCAGAGTCATGCTTGAGGATATCTGTTGACAGGATTGTGATCTTCTGATGTAGCTCTACCGTAACTGTGTAATACAGTTGTACTCAAATGATACTTTCTCTTCCTTGTTTACTTAGTTTCCCATATATTTTACTTTCTGTTCCTGTTAAAAGTTTTTTTTTTTTCTTATCTGGCTTTGTTTTTACTTAAGTTATTTTATGTTTCACTCTCCAAGAAGACAAAAAAAATCGTCTAGGTATAATTTTTAAACCAAAGAAAAGGTCATTCGATCAGAAATAGGAAAAGTTGGCTACCCTGCTACAATTGATCATATGGAAATTATGACCAAACTCATGATTCTATACTATTACTAGGATGCCTATGTTGATAAAGTGTGTATATGGTGGACCAATACTTGGAAATGATTTGAAACTCGAAAAACTGATACATACCTCATAAGTAGAAGTTCATGGTATTATTATTCATCCTTACGACCAAGATGGTGATTTAGTCGGTACCGATTCAATAAGAAAATTGAATATTATTGTATCAAAATCAACATATGATTGTTTTCCTTTTTTTGTCAAATCGGTACCGATCAGGTTACTGTTTCTGTTGTAAGGACTTGGAGAATCCTAAACTTCTACTTTAAGATGGCGACGGCGGTTGTCGTCAAAGTTTTTAGTGATTTTCAAGCATAGGCTGTTTTGAGTGATTTTCAAGCACCGGCTTACCGTAGACCACACTAGACTCTTTTCACTTTAGCAATTGTCCAAAATCTATTGAATGTGATAATTCCCCACCAAATATTCTTCCATTCTTATAGCCCAACCTTGAGCAAGCAATTTGAATAGTGGCTTGAAAGAACTTATTTAAAAGTAGTTTAATTTCATGATATAAGTAAGGAAAATGCTAGCAAGTATCTTAAGAATACTAGTTAAGGAATCAAATATAGTAATAATGTATTGAAGGTTGTGTCGTCAACTCTTTCAAAGTCTAAAGAAAAAACTATTTTCAACACAACTTAAATATTTGGAAAGGTTTACAAAAGTCAACGAAGATCGACATGTATGGTTGCATTTACAAGCATATATAGTTAAAACTTCGGTTAATATTAGCTGTCGTTTGGGTTATAAATACATAATTTCTTGTTAATAAGTTTTTTTTAACCAGCAAAAATGGAATATATTACTAACAACGGAGGTTTCTCATTAACATAAGGTGTGCAATTTCTTGTTAATAAGTTATATGACATTTTTACTGAGATTGGTGTTCTTCATATAAAAGTATGGAGAAGTTGATGTTCTTTTTCAATTTCAATATCCAAATTTCATTTTTACACAACAAATACTGAGAATGGAATCAACTTTTAAATGTGCATATTCAATTTGAATAGCTTGTTGAATTGAAGTGTTTATGATATGACTTTTCATATGATAAGCATAATTAAGTTGTTTAGCCGAACACTATCTTGCCATATTCAAACTTGATGTAACTAAACATAACTATGAACAATGATTTTGAAAATGATTTGGTGTGATCCCCAAATATCATGTGGTCTACAATAGAAAATAAAATCTTATTCCAACCACACACATACAATTATACAAATGCTAATTCTCAGGGATTCAAAGACAAGCCAGACAGGGATTCATGGTGTGTTGACTTGAGCAAGTCTACATGTAAATTACAGGTGCACAAAAAAAGGACTAAATAAATACTAAATGATGAATAGGGTGGTGGTGTATTTTTGTGTGAGGAAGTGTCTCATATGGTCTACGAATACGATGAACTGATATTTTAAAAAAAATATTTGAAACTTTAACAACGATTATGTCGCTCTTTTTAAGTAAAAGCATATAGTTCTACTTGTCCTTGATCGAGACAGTAACCTTATCGGTGTTGGTTTGGTAGAAAAATAAGAAAAATAAAAACTCAAATTATATTTGTTTTCTCTTGTTTTGCTGAATCAACATTGACCAGGTACCGTCTCAACCTTAAGGACATGAAGGACCTTGAACTTCTACTTAAAGACGGTGATGTCTATCATTGCCGAAGTTTAATGTGATATTCAACTATTAGTTCACCGTAGAGAATCTTTACCACCTATAAATCACCAATAAGGGCACATACGGACAATACTTACACTGACACGTGAATCTGATTGGTCTACAATGATGTGCACTACTGCACTGTCAATATGAACGCATTGCCTTTACTTTGAAGTCAACAACATTTGTACTTATTAGGATCGAAATTATTACAAAGCCGTGGAATATTCATGTCAATTGGTTTGAATAATGTAACAACTTCAATTATTTTGCCAAAGAGAAACGTGCGTGCTTTGAATACTCATCATATGTACCATACTTAGCTTTAGCATGTAGACACCTTCACACTAAGTACTTCACATTCTTATACAATATGTTGAACTCAAAATCTTATCATCTGATTGTGACTTCTGTGGTTCTGAATTATCCTGCGTATAAATGAATGATTTATTTAATGGGTTGACCTCTCTATTCGTTGTTCATGTATATCGCCTCTAACCATTTTCTTAAGACACCTGATTATCTAACAACTGTGTCACACTATGTTGGTAGCGTAGCACCATAATATCCTACATATGAAGCACGGATACGGACACCAACATCGGACACGACACGGATACTAACACGTCAAAACTGATAATAATTTGAGAAAACCACATAATTCAGGGTAATGATATGTGTCGGTTGACACCGACACGTATCCAATACCAGAACATGCCTAATCTGCCTAATCCAGCAGTGTCCGTGCTCCATTACATTGGCTTAGTAAACCTTCTTATATATATCATGCAAACATTTACATCTCCATCTACTTAATGCACACTAGAATACAGCCAAAGAGGCATTAAATTCAAGACTAGCTGACAAAATTATTTATGAAAGTTGTTTGAAATCTAGTATTTTTTTATTTCAAATCTATCTGCTTATTTTCTTCGGTGATACATTCATTTCGTTCCAATCTACTAATAGTTTCAGTAAAAAAAATTCAATTTCTTTGAATGGCATCCACAAACGGCATGGATGACAGTGAATCACTAAGAAGCTATTGGAGATGGAGCAAACAAGATTTCTTGCCAGAGGAATCCTTTCAAAGCTGGAACAACTATGTTTCTGCTCTTTCACAAACATGGTTAAGGTTCAAGGATCGTGTTCAGACCAGATCAGACGACGCAACTGAGACACATGAGCTGAAGAAACAAAGTGAGAATGAAATGAAAAAATGTCTCAATTGGTGGGACCTGATTTGGTTTGGCTTTGGTGCAGTGATTGGAGCAGGAATCTTTGTGCTCACTGGCCAAGAAGCTCATAACCATGCAGGAGCAGCAATAGTCTTATCCTATGTAGCTTCAGGAATTTCAGCAATGCTTTCTGTTTTTTGTTACACAGAATTCGCCGTTGAAGTTCCTGCTGCAGGTGGTTCATTTGCTTACCTAAGAATTGAATTAGGTGACTTTGTTGCTTTCATTGCAGCCGGTAACATACTTCTCGAATGCGTACTTGGAAGTGCAGCAGTATCAAGATCATGGACTTCTTATTTCACAAGCCTTTTGAATCGTCCAAAAGATTCGCTTCGAATCAAAGCACACCATCTCAAAGATGGATACAATTTACTAGACCCTATAGCAGTTGGTGTTCTGGTAATTTCCGCAATGATTGCAATGATTAGCACAAGAAAAACTTCGCTTCTCAATTGGATTGCATCGGCAGTCAACATAGGTGTAATCATATTCGTAATCGTTGCAGGGTTTTCTCATGCAAATACATCAAACTTGACACCTTTTTTACCTTATGGAGTTAAAGGTGTATTTCAAGCATCTGCAATTCTTTACTTTGCATATGGAGGGTTTGACAGTCTTGCAACCATGGCTGAAGAAACTAAAAATCCACCAAAGGACATACCAATAGGCTTGATTGGTTCAATGTCTGTGATCACAGTTATCTATTGCTTGATGGCACTTTCACTAAGCATGATGCAGAAATACACAGATATAGATACAGGCGCAGCTTTCTCAGTTGCATTTCAGAAAGTTGGAATGAATTGGGCAAAATATGTAGTAGCTTTTGGTGCATTGAAGGGTATGACAACAGTGCTTTTAGTAGGAAGATTAGGACAAGCGCGTTATATTGCTCACATCGCACGTTCTCACATGATTCCTCCTTGGTTCGCGCTTGTACATCCGAAAACAGGAACACCGATAAACGCTACACTTTTGATCACAATTTCAAGTGCTTGCATAGCTTTTTTCACTAGCTTGGATGTGTTATCAAGTTTGATATCAGTAAGCACACTTTTCGTTTTCGTGATGATATCCATTGCACTTTTGGTAAGAAGGTACTATGTTAGAGGAGTTACAACAAAAGAGAATCAGTTGAAGCTTGTTGTGTTTTTGATTCTCACTGTTGCTTCTTCAATGGGAATTTCAGCTTATTGGGGATTGAGGCCTAATGGTTGGATTGGATACACTGTTACTGTTCCTGTTTGGTTTTTTTCAACTCTTGGGATGTCATATTTTTTGACACAGCAAAGGAAGCCAAGGTTTTGGGGAGTTCCACTTGTTCCATGGTTACCATCTTTGTCAATTGCAACAAATATTTTTCTTATGGGATCTTTGGAATATGAAGCTTTTATAAGATTTGGAATATGCACTTTGATAATGTTGGTTTACTATGTTTTCTTTGGTCTACATTCAACTTATGATATGGCTCATCAACAAGAGAAGGTGCAAACAATCAATGTGAATCACAAAGAGACTGCTAGGATTGAAGGGCCTTAAGATAATTGTAATTTGGAAAATGTTAACTAGTGTCCCGGGGGCACTAGTTAAGGAAACCAAATATAGTATAAGGACCTTGGAATTTGTGTAGTTAAAGTTAAAAAAGTGTAAAGAATTATATTTTCAATGCAAATATTTCCTTTTTTGTTTCCTTAACTAGTGCCCCGGAGATATTTAATAAGACCCTTGTAATTTTTATCTTCCACAAGCCAATTTCACTGTCACAAGTTATATGAAATTCTACATGTTATTAGTCCTTGTATCAATAAATAATGGTCATAAGGATTGAACTAAATTATTTAAGTTTGTCTACTTGTATAAGCAGTTGTGAAATTATTTGTGCGAACTTGTTAAAACGGTTTATGCCATGTTCATAATTTTTTTGGCATATATTTTAAGTGTTTATGTGCTATTAAGCACTCCATTAAGTTATTTATCCTGACAGAGCTAAATTACAAGATCAATAAAGAAATCTACAAAATATATAAGTGAAATTAAATTAAGAGTGTATTTAGATGAAAGAATATTTTGAGGAAATGTGATTGTAAAAGATAATTCAGATTTAACTTTCATTATTTTGATGATAAATTTTAAAAAAAAAAACATCAAAATGTAGGGATTTTGTTAAAAGTAAAATTTGAAAAATTTCAAATAACACTTAATATCATAATTTTAAATTCCATCGTGACTTTATACAACTTGAATATCAAATTATTCGTCATATGTTTAAAAACTTTCACATTAATCCTGACAAATTTTGAAATTTGCAAAATTAGTTCCTATAAACTATTAGAACTTGCAAATTTATCTATATGAATTTTCTTTCAAAATTTGCAAGTTTGCACCTGATATTTTAAGAATGAATAATTTAAATACTCTATCCAAATAAAAAAAAAAAGATTTTGACTACTTTAATCTAAAAGTAAGTTTTATGCAGAGTCATTCTAGAGCTTGACTTGTAATATGAGACTACACATGAATCTCACTTAAAATAGTTGTGAAATGATAATTATCGTTATTATTAATAAAAATTTCTCCTTTCATTTTTTTGAAAGGTTATATCCACCGTAAATCAAAAGGTTATATCCACCATGAATCAAATGTTAAGACAACCATCCAATACGAATTTGCAGCTTCATCCAACTTAAAAGATTAATTTTTGTAGTTATGCGCAAATGATATATACATAATGGAAAAAACAATCATTGACATTATAATTGGTCTATTTGAGTCCTCTATAAACAACTCAGTTGATATCTAATATCTTTATGGACAATGAAATGTAAGAATCAAAATTCAATTTGAATTCTCTACTTCTCCACATCTATAGTGTATGAGTCTAGCAACCAGAATGTTTAACCAAAAAATAAAAAGAATTGTTCTGAATTATTAAGGTGTTTTGTTAAACTAAGAACTTGATTGTAAAAATTTGAATTAATTTAACTAGTTTAGAATAAATTTATGTTGAGGTTTAGATTGAATTTTGAAGGACTAATACCTCAATTTCGTCCTTGAATTTTAACGCATCGGTCAAATTCGTCCCTGAATTTTACGAAATAGCTATTTAGTCCCTGAATTTTACAGGCGTCCATCAAAATGGTCCCTCCGTTAAGTTGGTCTGTTAACGGAGGTGACGTGTAACGTTAACCTCTTACAAGGCTTAACACGTCAGATGCCAC
>Ga0315914_1001356_pt1 | contig 36245 bp, 15 predicted proteins | sample MpolenodulesMG_FD_203920 | JGI IMG/M metagenome (GOLD analysis project Ga0315914, IMG submission 203920) | Medicago polymorpha root nodule microbial communities from Los Angeles, California, United States - elongated nodules | ecosystem: Host-associated > Plants > Roots > Nodule | place: USA...
TAAAATCAAATATTCTACATATTACAAGGACCAAATCCAATATGAATCAATTTTACAAGGACTAAAACAAAATATCAAGGACCAAAACCAAATTTTTTATATTTGCACGGACTAAAACCAAAAAAATATTTTTACAGGGACTAAAACCAAAATGTCAGATATTTGCAGGGACTATTTTCATATTTAAGCCTAAAATATTTGGATACCCCAATTTTTTATACACATTTAACAATTTAATTTTTCTGGATCTTTCTCACTTTGTGTTATCATCAAAATATCACATGCGTGATGCATAACACATTAGAGCATACACATCCAAGATATTCTATTTAGTGGTATAAATGGATCTCACTCAACTATAAAAAGAAAATATAGTAAAATTGTTTAAATAATTAGAAAATGTAAAGTAATATATAATATTAGGTGGGAAGTTGTTTAAAATGGATCCCACTAATATAAAAAAAAATATTAATCATAAAAGTTTTTTTGTAGGGAAATTGTTAATCATAAAAGTTAGAAATGGACTTAATGTTGAACGATCATATTTTATTTTATCAAATATTTAATGTCAGAAAAAGAGAGTGAACCTTCGGATTGGTTTTTTAAAATTAATCATCCAAAACTGACATGAACCGCATATAATTTAATCTTTGAATCAGATGACTTTTTGTCTTAAAACCGATCCAAATCGGACAAGGACACCCTTGCATGGTGTTGTTAGTTAGTGTAAAGACACTACCACAATGCACCGATGTGGATGCTCTTATTCTTTCAATTTTTCTCTCTGAGGTGGTCAATTGGATGTATGTGTGTGCACACAACATTTTCCGTCTAAGAATTCTCCAATTTTTTTTATTGAATTGTGATTTAAAAAATTGAAATATGTGAGAAAGAATCATACCACCTCAAATATTGGTTAAAACATAACAAAACATTTGATGTACACCTCATATGAGTATATATACTTAGACAAGAAATAAAGTGTAATGTGATATATATAATAGATTGACGATGTAATAGAAAAAAGATAGAGATAAAATAATACGTTGAATGTGTCTCGATAAATATGAGACAAACATGTATCATTATTGAAAACATATAATACTATACAATTTCATCATTGTTGCTAAGAGCCACTTGCCATAAACAGACAATATACACCTACTATAAGTAGTTCACGAGTTGAGACACTGACACAGTAAAAATATCCTCCATCAGAAAGAGGTTTTGTACATAATCATTCAGTTTTGATGAATCATTAACATAAAATTTTGTACATAATCATTTGATTGTATAATGATACATTAATAAAACAAACAAATAAATAAAAAAACTTCCTATAGTTTGGTTTCAAAAATTTAACTTCTTTCAAAACAACATTATTGGACAATAAACAATGTAATAAAACTTGTAATGCATCTAATGAAGTCAATAACTTGGCATTAAGAATAAGATAAAAATAATATGATGACAACAAAACAGTCACGAGATACTACAAAACAAACAAGCCACCTGCCACAAACCAAGCTTTCTTTGAGACACTTTTGTTCTGAAATCAATCAATTCTTTTTCTTCCTACAAATCAGAAACCAAACTTCAATTACACACACACATGAAAATAAACATGGTTGTAACACAGTTACTAAAGTATTTTGTTCTCTTATTTTTCACTTTTGAATTCAATTTGTTGACCACTCATGTTTATGCACTTAACATAGGTGCTGAAACCACTGGAGTAGCTGTTTCTGTTGTATGCATCTTCATGCTTTTAAACTATCCAATTCTAAACATATTAATTAAGCACTTTCTTAATTCTTCTTATGTATTCATTTTTTTGTAGAGCAAAGAGTGCAGCAGACAATGTGAGTCAAGTTTCTGTTCAGGTACATGTCTTAATTCTTTTTATTTATTCATATATATATATGTTTTTTGCATTTTTTTTATTGGAAATTGAGCTCATTAGATTTAACAGTGCCTCCATTGTTGAGATATGGAAAGTACTGTGGACTTTTGTATAGTGGATGCCCTGGTGAAAAACCTTGTGATGGTCTAGATGCTTGTTGTATGAAGCATGACCAATGTGTCACAGTCAAAAATAGTAAGTTCTATTTATATATATTTCTTAATTATATGATGACTTGTGTTTCAGATTATATTCTCCATTTTTAGTATCATTGATTTAGTAGAATCTAACACTGTTATTGATTACTCTTAGAATTTGCTTTGTGCCTAATTCAATCTTAAAAGCTATATGGATAGTCAAAAAATTTAGGTAGCCTGATAACAAGATAACATATTTTAGAATTTAGATACAAGTTTTTGTATGAAGCACATCACTGAATTTTTCACTAACTTAGCTCTGCTGAAAATAAACAATTTAACATATATATTAGTGATCTGTCCGGTGAGAACGGTTGAGTAGCAACAGTGGTAGGAGAATTCTACGGCGTGACGGTAACTACTTTCGGTACGACGGCGATGAGTCTTCGCAGTGGGGCGAAAGGTGCCTGTAGACACGTTAGCACTCTAATGCTCAAGTCAATAATGGATCTGAGAAAGAGTGTGTAAGAAGTGTTCTGAAAAATAATGTGTCCCTTGAGGGTGAAGCAAGTTCACCCTTATATAGGCGCGCGTTGGCCATAATCGTGTTTGGGTTATGCGGCGTGTGATTAGGGACGGAGCAAGACACGTGTAGGGTGATCCTTGCGCGAGGGCGCACTTCTATGTCGCACGGTGCACGCGAGCTGACGTACTCCTTCAGACGCAGAGCCTTAAGGCGGTGTAAGTTTTGCCACGTGTCAACGTGCGGTTGGTCTTTTAACCGGTCCAGAACAATTAGGAAGTTTAATCGGTAAGTATTATTGCAATGGACAAATGCCACTTGATATCAAACACACAAATAAAATAAAGATGGTAGGTAGCTGATAATGATTTTTTACCATATAAAATAATTTTTAACCAGTATAATAATTGGCCTTGTACCTGCTATGAAGTTTATGTACCCATAAATAAAGACTAATCAATGACCCTTCATCTAATTACTTCATTTCTGGATATTGTCTAATTCATGACCCTTTTCCTTTACTCAAAGAGTATGCTTAAGAGGTCTTGTTAGTGATAACAAGTGTCACCAAACTAATACTATTTATCAGTATTTTATTGAATACCCATAACTTTTACATTTGATAATTCCAGGACAAACAAAAAATTGCTATACTTTATCAAGGTTATACTCTCTAGAGTTATGTTAGTGGACCTGAGTAACTTTTAATCTCATGTAGTGCAACATTTCATATTAAACGTCTGTTTGGTGTCCGACACATGTTGATGTTGGTGTCGGATGCTGACACGATATTGACACATGTAGTTACATTTAATTTATTTTTGAAGATTATTATCAATATTGAATGCTAGTATCTTATGCAGATGACTACCTGAGTCAGCAGTGCAGCCAAACATTCATAGACTGCATGGAAAAATTTAGGAACACGAAGGCTCCTACATTCAAAGGAAACACATGCCAAGCAGATGATGTTATTGAAGTTATCAAGATTGTCATGGAAGCTGCTTTACTGGCTGGAAGAGTTTTACACAAACCCTAAGCAGTAATCTTGCCTACTAATCAAGTCTTATGGCATGAAAATAATTCCTATTTTCCTTTCTTGTTTTTAGTTATCTTCTCACTGAATTAATCAAACTCTAATGCTTTATTTATTCACAAAGAATGCTATATTAATATATTCTTTTCACTGTTTTTGTAAACTCTTTAATTCTAAATGGATTTTTTTTCTTCATCTTTATGAATTGTCAACAAATGAATGTAAAGATGGACAAGCTAACGCCACCTTGAAAAGTAAATTGAATGAGGGTTCAAAACTTGATAATATCAATTAAACAAGTTTATACAGTTTGATGGTTTTGTGCTTGTGTCCAACATGATAATAATTAAAGACAAGATTAATGAGGTCTACATTTGAGTACGAAAAAAATGTAGACTACTATAAAGACAAATGGTTTCAAAAACATAATCACTCCAGTGCATCTCAAATGACTGAGATATGATTGAGATTGATAAATCTTGTAGCAATCTTTTTTGTCTCTTGTGTGTTTTCCCCCTTTTGCAATAGCCTACAATAAGGCTACACTTTTCTCAAGCAGAGAATGAGAGCCATGTGAATAAATCCACAATCCTTTGATAAACTTAAATTTTCTGTTTATTCAACTTAAAGGGGGTAATTTTGAAAAAACAGTCACAATGGTACTTTACCAGAAAATGACCAATGATTAGCCTCATAAGTATAATAATGCTCAGAATTCAGATAAAAACGTACGTGGGCGAGAATTAGCTAAAATAGATGTCTAGAAAAAATAAGTCTAATGCCGAGTTGCTATGATTATAGCATTATACACATCAGAACTTTAAGAAGGCATTAATTAATTACATGGAGGTGAAACAGAGAGAACTGGTAAGAAGATACATCCAACTTGGTAAACGACTTCAGTTTCTGCTTCTTTTTCCAATGCCCGTTCATTAAGCTGATATTTGGTTCCAGCTAGTTTCTGCACTTTGTTGTTTCGGCTTCAACGGTGGCAATTTTGGCAACACCCAACTTGGCGAACCTCTAAGCCATAGCCCTTCACCGGTGTCTTTGTGCTTGAAATCGGGTCCTTTTGGATTCTTCTGATATGATCAAAACAAACTAATACATCAATAAAAAGAATCTAATAAAGCGTGAAATAAACTTGTAGGGATTATAAAAAACCCAAAGACAAAGCAGAAAATGGGGTTACCTTGTCTAATCTATTATCCCACCATTTAGCTGGATTTTGCAGCAAATCATTCCAGGATTCATCACCTAAACCAAGTTGGGAAAATTGAACGTGAACTTAATATGGTGATAAAACAGAAATAGAAAAAGGACATGAAGAATCTTGAGTTGCAGAGCACAAACAAAACAGAAATAGAAAAAGAAAAGAAATGGAAAAAGGACATGAGAATCTTGGGTTGCAGAGCGCAAGCAAATCATGACACATTGATCAAACATAAAAATAGAGAGCATCTCTAAACTATTAAAGTAAATATATCTTTGTTTTGACTTTGATAGAAACCACCGAGAATCTCTGTGCCAACTCTATCATAATTTGCTTAGGAAACTCGTTTTGATAAAGTAAATTATTTGCTAGCTACCTTTACTGTCCTTTGCTTGTTTGGATTTAACAGATGTACTTCCCACCTCCAGTTCTTTCAGTCTAGATGAAACCCAACTTGGTGAATCTCTAAGCCACAGCCCTAAACCAGTATCTTTGTGCTTGAAATCCGGAGCTCTTGCATATTTCTGATATGATCAAATCGGACTAATACATCAATAAAAAGAATCTAATTAAGCATGAAATAAACTTGCAGGGATTAAAACACCCAAAGACAAAGCAGAATATGGGGTTACCTTGTCTACTCTATTATCCCACCATTTAGCTGGGTTTTGCAGCAAATCATTCCAGGACTCATCACCTAAACCAATTTGAGATGCTTAGTATGGTGATAAAACAGAGATAGGAAGAGAAAAGAAACGGAAAACAGACATGAGGAATCTTGAGTAGCAGAGTGCATACAAAACACGAGACATTGATCAAACATAAAAATGGAGAGCATCTCCAAACTATAAAAGTAAAAAAAAAATAATATATAGTAATTTGGTTTAACATTGATAGAAACCACTGAGAATTTCTTTGTTCCAACTATATCACAACTAACAATTATGATGCACAAAAAAGTCATTTTAAAGAAGCGAATTATTCACTACCTTTACTGTCTTTCGTTTGTTTGGGTTTAACAGGCGGAGTATCAAATTCCAGTTCTTTCAGTCTAGATAAAACCGACTTTGGAGCCTTGTCAAGCCAGATGGAAACATTTCCATCCTTGCACTTGAAGTCAGGGTACTTTGGATTCACCTACTAAGTAGATACAAATATAAAAAAATCCCCCAAAATATAATAATCAAAGAGAAAAATATACCCCAAGTCATCAATCATTACCGATCCATTGTGTTTGCTATCACGAAAATCCCACCACTTCTTTGGATCATCCAGAAGGTCGCCCCAAGGACTTGACAAAGAGGCGGTGTATTTCTTTGCACTGGCTGTAAAATAAATCAAATGGAATTACTTTGGATCGTCCAAACAACGAAAAGAGCCAGAGCTAATGCAAATATACTTACATGTTGATTGTTTCAGTCCAGGTTGTAATTCACCTTCCGTCTTGCTTTCAAAATCTGCATTCTTTGGACTCTCCTACATTTAGATTCACAAAATTTCAGAAAACAATATGAAGGATGAGTCATTATTGGCAAATGAAAAAGGAGGGCGAAATAAAGGATACAAATAAAAAAATGGAGAAAATTCACAAACCTTTGTTGAATGTACAGCCTTCCATTGACTGGGTTTATTAATGACATCCTTCCAGGATTTCCTTGTGTCATGTTCCTCAGTTTTCTCGGAATGGATATCCTTCTCTGATGACTTTATTTCATCATTCTTGTTTTCTAATAACAGATATATATAAAATATTACCAAAAGCTTATCAGAGCTCATAGCACTACTAGCATCACACAAACAAAATTCTCACTTTGATTAACATTTTGCCATCTTTAATACTCCCTCCGGTCCTATTTATAAGAAACATTAGACTTTTTTGATTCATTGCATAAATTATGTATTTGGTCTATATTCTAGACAAAATACATCAATTACTCAATGAATCTAAAAAATCAATTTTTTCTTAAAAATAGGACCAGAGGGAGTATCATTGTTGTCAGAATCCCGATCAGAATCATGAAAATCCACAATTTTGCGATTTCACTCACCCCTACCGATCCGGATCGTGAATAGAATCCTGAGTTGAGTAAAACCCCTGTGAAATCGCATGAAAACGTGAAATCGGGCGATTCCGTACGATTCTAATGATCCTGGCTGAGTCGTTTATGTTTAAGCTTTGTGACTAGGTTGCTTTACGTTTATGATTGAAGACTTTGAGGCTTTTCTGTTTAAGATTGAAGACTGAGTCTTTTATGTTTTAATATTTTAGACTTGGTTGTTTTATGTTTAAGATTTGAAACTTTGAGTAATTTATATATAGCATATATTTAGTAATATTTTTGTTTTGGTAGGATCGTTCAATCTTGGTTGCGATTTCATGTTTTACAATCTTGCTATCCCCCTGTGAAGCCTGGATACGAGATACGATACGGATACGATACTGCACCGATACGCCGATACAGAAAAATTTCAAAAATCAAGATACGATACGGCTGGGATACGTTAATAAAAAAAATTATATTATTAAATGTACAATATAATTGTAACCATTTTTTTTAATATGCAAATATATTAACAAATAAAAGAAACCAGTCATAGGCTCGTAACACATCAACATAAATATAAATAATATTGACGATTAAGATAGTGATGATTAGTCAATTACATACACAATATATCCCAAAAAGAGCACCATCAGTGCTATACTATATCCAAAAGGAACATTGTTAGTGATATACTATATCGATCCAAAAAAGAAGCACTATATCCAAAAAAGAACACATTAGTACTCGAGAGTTAAGTTATTTTAGTTAACATTAATTGGGAAATATCGGGGCAGGTATCGGTGCAGGATAATTATTGGATACTCTCTTGATGTGTATCGGGAAGTATCGGATAATTATTTTTTAAAAAAATAAAATTTAATCTTTGGATACTCTCCTGATACGTATCGGGAAGTATCAGCCAGGTATTGGTGCAGGATACACAGGGGATACGGTACGTCATCCATTTTAAAGTATCAGGGCTTTACAGCTATCCCCTTTCGATCCTACAAAATTAATTGAGTAGAATCCTTCAATTTTGGGTTGCGATCTTATGTTTTACGATCTAGCCATCCCCTTTCGATCTGATGCGATGCGAGATTTCGATTCTCACAACCTTGTTTAATATAGTATTAGTAACTATGTTTCACCTCCTTCTCTTCTAATAAAATTTCTTTCGGAAATGCTAACGAGTGCCCCCAGGACACTCTTTAAGGACCTTAAAAAGTACATTTATGAATTCAATGCATTGGAAATTGAAATATTTGACTTACTTCTTAACAAGACCCAATTTCTTTTAGCATCTAAAAAGAAAATATCATATTGAAAAAATAATATGAAAGAAATCAATTTATGAAGAAGCTTTTGTAAAACCCTTTTGTCCCAATTTATTAGAGAATACAAGTCAATTATTGAAGTGTGGTGAACATTTGTCTAAACTTGATTTTGTGATATTGATTTGGTTAAAATTAAGTTTGGAGTTAGTCATTTAAGTTGTGTTTTCAGTCTAAAAAACACATTTACGTAAAACTTAGCAACTTTTCTAACTTATATGCAATAGATACCGATATCATTTCCAGTCAAAACGAGGTTTGGTGTCATAAACCCAAATATGTACTTCTACAAAAATCTCTGCCTTGAAACCAAACATGCACTATATTTATGTGGGACTTCTTGCGTCCCTATGTGTTAGGGTCTAGAACAAATTGCAGTAGAAAGATTGAGAAGAAGGAAATAAAGAGAAAATTGAGTATTATTGATCAAGGGATTTCCCCTATACAACTGCAAAAGCAGGTACAACCGAATGGTTACAAGAAAATATAATTGAATGCATGACAGTTCTCCCCTCATACTTCTAATTTTACATGCTTAGGCCTCCTAGCGTACATTTTTAAAATGTGTATTCCTACATTCCTAACACTATGCATATTCAAAGTAGCTTTACAGAAGCTGGAAATCGTAGAGTTTGTGCCTGTTTAGATGTACCTATTAGAACTTATCTAGTAACATAACCACTTGTGAAACTATTTGGGAGATCTTACCGAAACAACTTATGATATGTCCATAGGTTGTTTTCAGCTTATTTCCATAAGCTTACGGAAAACATATTGACTTCATTTTATCTTTTATCACAGAAATAGGCTATACATAAACACGTATATGGAAAACGATTAAGTTGTAAGGGCTTAATTAACTTGTTTATTCAAAAAGAGCCTTAGTGCATATTCTATGAGGCTTTACAGAAGTTGGAAATCATAGAGTCGGGGCCTGTTTAGATTGACGTATTTCAGCTTATCTAGTGACACAAACACTTGTGAAACTGTTTTGGAGAGCTTACAGAAACAGCTTATGACATGTCCATAAATTGTTTTAAGCTTATTTCCATAAACTCTCCAGGATAGCTTATGAAGCAGTTTGACTTCATTGTATCTTTTATCATAGAAAAAGGCTATACATAAGCACATATATTGCAAGGAATTATGCAAATCAGAGTCAGATTCCATAAGTTGTTTTCAGCTTATTTCCATAACCTCTTCAGGATAGCTTATGAAACACTTTGATGTCATTCTATCTTTTATTATAGAAATAGGCTATAAATAAGAATGTATATGATAAGAAATTATATTATAAGCGCTTAATTAACTTGTGTATCGAAACAGGACCTTAGTTCACTATGTGATGACAATACAACAACAACAATCAAGTTTTATCCCACTAAGTGGGGGTCAGCTACATGGATCAAATTACGCTATAATATTATATCATAAACCATATTTCGATCCAACTCACTATGTAGCGACAATGCGCTTCTTTAACTTTCCAAACAAAGGCTTAACATCACTTGGTTTTCCAATTTCTATTGCCTCAACTTTCCCATTTCAAAAAATAATAAATCAACAAATATGCAATTAAAAAATAACGTCATGCTGAAATCAAAATGAAGTACTTACCATCCTCAACATCTGATTTCTCCCTAGAAGTTAAAACAGCCTTCTTAACACGAGGATAACCTTCAACAAAATTAAGACTTTGCACCTTAACCTAGCAACAACACCAACAACACACAATTAAAAACCACAAAAACACATTAAACAACAAACATATGAATCTCTCTAGCACTGACACCTCTAATAAAAGTCGTATCCAGTATCCGACAAATGTCAGTGTTAGACACCGACATGACACCAACACACATCATAACATTCAATTATGCCATTTATCAAATGATAACCCGTGTTGACATGTCAGTGTGTCTGTGTCGGTGCTGCAAACATATAAACCTTTGTAGCATCGACACTTCTAATAAAAGCCATGTTCGGTGTCCAACAACAATATAACACCAACACATGTCATTACATTCAAGTATGCCATTTTTTCAAATTATCACAAGTGTCGATATGTCAGTGTGTCAGTCTTATTGCCGCAAAGATATGAATCTTTGTAGCACCGACACTTCTAATAAAAGTAGTGTTGGTGTCTGATGTTAGACACCAACACATGTGGTTACATTTAATACCAATGTCAACGTGTTTGTGTCAGTGTCAATGTTTCATAAATATGAATAAACAACAAAACAAAAAAGCTGTAACATTGTAGTAAGAAGAAGAAGAAAGAAAAAAAACCTGAAACTGATATTGTTGAGGTTTATCAAGTTTGATTTGATGATCCTCAGTACAAAGTTGACCCTCAACATGAACAACATCATTAAGCTTAAGATGAAACTGAGCGGTAAGAGCCAAATCACCATGAAAGACAAGAGGAATGAAGAACTGAGAAGGATTATGACCAAGACGAGTGATGAAAGTGGCGGCGGAAGGGTTACCGTCGGTGGAGGTTTGAAAGTGAATAGGTTTGTTAACAGTGCCAATTAGGTTGACGGAGTTGGCGAGTTTGGGTTGGAATGGGATTTCGGTTGGTTTTTGGAATTTGGATTTCGATGATTTGCGAGTGGTGGTGGTGGCGGCGGTGGAGTAGTTGGTGGTGGTGGATCGGAGACGGAGGAGTAAAACTCGCCGTATTGGGTTCATTTTTCTAAACCCTTTTGATGAGTTTCCAAAACCCTCCCAAATGCAAGTGGAGTAGTTTTAAATAGGTAATATTCATTTCCGTCGCTATGTCTATCCTCGCAGTATTTTTATAATGTATCAAAATTTTAAATAGTTTTTAAGTGTGCTTATCAGTCCCTGCACATACTTATTTCCCTACACATACTTATTTATTATCATTTGAGTCACCACTATATCAAAAGAGTTATTGTGAGTATATACCAAAAAAAAAAGGACTATTTAAGCGCTAGAGACTATTTTAACTAAAAAAACGCACAATCAGGGACTATTTGAAAATTTTGATACATTAAGTGACTATTGTAATTACTTGCTACACATTTAATGACTAAAATGACTACTACCCCTTTTATATTGGCACAAATTTCAATTTTTTTGAGTAATAATTAGTCTTTTTAATATGTGCTGTTTAACAAAGGTCCTCAATATATTGAAACTCTAAAATAGTCCTTGATTATGTCTTTTATTAGTCAAAATAGTCTTTCAATATTGATATTAACTCGTTTTATATATGGATTAATATGACAATAAATAATTAATTATCGAAATTAATATGACAATAAGTAAATATATTGAGGGACAAATATGACAATATTAATGAAACAACTTAATGTAAAAGATTATTTTGACTAACTTAGTGCACAATCGGATAATATTTTCAAAATTTGATATATTGAAAGACTATTGTGACTACTCGTTACACATTCAAGAATAAAAAAATATTGCTTTTTTTTATCGATAGTATTTTGGTCCAAAAATCCTAATTTAACAAGTAAAAGTATCAAAATTGGTAAACCCAAAGATTAAACTATAGCTCTTCCACTTATTTGTTTTCAATGAATATTGTCATTACGTTTATCTAAAACAAAACAAAGAATGATTTGATATATGATAATTTGAAGTTGAGAAATGTTATAAACACTTTCTTTTTTGTACTAGTCACTCTCCTATTGGGTGAAACTCATGTGGGTCTCATTATTTTATGTGTAATCCATTTTCATTGCGTGGATATAACACCGAAGGCAGACGAGGACGGGGAATGGTCGCCGGTGCACAAGGAATGACAATGAGCGGCTCCCGATAGCTTCTAGACTAACCAAATCACACCGGAAGGAGAGGGATCCCAAGGTCGTGCAAGTATGGAACTCCATGGTTGAAGGAAGGCTTATAAGAATTGTTTGATACTGCCTGTATCAACAAGATACATCTTCTTTTTGGTATCCCGTTCGATAAGAACTCCACAGTTAAGCGTGCTTGACTTGGAGCAGTCTTAGGATGGGTGACCTTCCAAGAAGTTTTCCGAAAAAGTGTGCTAGTGAGGACAAAGCAAGCTAAAAAGACGCGTGTTGGTTTGTAGATTTAGTTGGCAATCCTAACAAGTTGTCTAGGATGTTACAAGTGGTATCAGAGCAGACCTCTTCTAGTACAGTGTGGTTCGGAGACAAACCAAGCGGAAGCTGGTGGGCATGTAACACCCAAGGCTGACGAGGGCGGAGAATGGTCGTTGGTGCACAAGGCACGACAATAACGGCTCCCGACAGCTTCTAGACGAACCGAAGCACACCGGAATGAGAGGAATCCCGAGGCCGTGCAGGTATGGGACTGCATGGTTGAAGGAAAACTTATAAGAATTGTTTGGTACTACCTATATCAACAAGATACATCTTCTTTTCGGTAACCCATTCAATAAGAACTACACAGTTAAGCGTGCTTGACTTGGAGCAGTCTTAGGATGGGTGACCTTCCGGAAAGTTTTCCGAAAAGCATGCGAGTGAGGACAAAGCACGCTGAAATGACTCGTGTTGGTTTGTAGGGTCAGTCGGCAATCCTAAAAAATAGTCTGGGATGTTACAAGTGGTATTAGAGCAGCCTTCTCCCAGTACGGTGTGGTTCGGGGACGAACCAAGCAGAAGTTGGTGGACATGTAACACCCAAGGTTGACGGGGGCGGGGAGTGGTCGCCAGTGCACAAGACACGACAATGAACGGCTCCCGACAACTTCTAGACGACCGAATCACACCGAAATGAGAGAGATCCCGAGGCCGTGCAGGTATGGGACTACATGATTGAAGGAAGACTTATAAGAATTTGAACTCCGCATTTAAGCATGCTTGACTTGGAGTAGTCTTAGGATGGGAGACCTTTCGGTAAGTTTCCTGAAAAGCATGTGAGTGAAAACAAAGCACGCTAAAAAGACTCGTGTTGGTTTGTAAGGTCAGTCGACAATCCTAAAAAGTCGTCTAGGATGTTACTAGGGGTGTTCGCGGTCCGGTTTGAATCAGTTTTGAAACAAAAACTCATTCGATCCAAAGATAAAATTATATGCGGTTCGGTTCAGTTTTGGATGATTATTTTTTAAAAACCGATCCAATCCGATCCAATTTCTTGCGGTTTAATTTGGATTGGTTTTTGGATATCCAAATCACAAATTGTAACTTTTTTTTATTAATAATAATCTTATAAAAATCTGATAAAATAACAGATTTGATACAAAATATAACATATGATTTATAAAATAATTAATAGTACGAAATAAAAATGATTGATTATATTTAAAACATGTGAAATAGAAACAAAATTGATTAAATTAAACTTATATGTAGTATTAAAAGAATTAAAAAGAAAAATAATAATAGCTTATATAATATAGGGTTAAATATACTTTTGATCCCTATAAATATACCAATTTTTCGTTTTAGTCCCTCTAAAATTTTCCTTCAACTCGTAGTCCCTATAAAATTTTCAATCACTACTTTTGGTCCCTATTTTTAATTTAATTTTTGTATTTTTTAATGAAATTGTGCAAAAATGTGTAAAATATTCTAAAAAAAATTAATTTTTTTAACAAAACACAAATTAAATATGAATTTTTAACCTTAAAAATATAAAAATTCATGTTTTGTTATAAAATTCTAATTTTTTGGGAGAGATTCTTATAATATTATGATTTTTTTTGCAAAATTTATTTAAAAATATGAATTTTACATATGAGTTTACTTTAAAGGATGGACCAAAAGTGAAGATGGAAAATTTTTCAGGGACTAAAAGTAAGAAATTTTTTAGAGGGATTAAAACAAAAAGTTGACATATTTATAGGGATCAAAAACATATTTAACCCTATAATATATTAAATATATATTAAAATATATGTATGCGGTTCGATTCGGTTTTGAAAAATCAATTCAAACTCGGATCCAATCCAAGCAATTTTCATAAAATGTCATCCACACACATCCAATTTTATTCGGTTTTGTGCTATTTTCGATTTTTTTGGATCGGTTTAGGGTTTTAATTTGGATTGGTTTAGATTTGAACACCCCTAGATGTTACAGTGGAATCCACATGAATTTCACCCTACAAAAGAGTGAGCATTAGGAAGAGAGTGTCCACGACACTCCTCATTTAGAGTTTATTTTTTGAGTTATGATGTTCTCAACTTTCTCTCTATTTTGCATCTTTGTTAATTTCAAAATGAATGTCATTTAAAATATCTTACATAAGTATTAAAAAATATAATAATAATTAGGTTTTATTGTACATTTAACCCCCAAATTTCTCGATTATGCGATTTTCATTTCCTAATTTTTTAAGCGAATTTGACCCCAAAGTCCCCATTCCAAATTTGTGGTCACTTGGCAATTTTAGTGACATGCCATCCTTGCCACATTTTTGATAAATAATAATTTTAAAAAAAATGAAAAAAAATGATTAAAAAAAACTACTAAAAACTTTGCAAATTCCAGGGAAAACTACTCCTCTTGCATGCAAACAAACGCAACATAGCATTCTGGATTATTGCAGTACAAAATATGGTGTGATAAGTAAAATTGTAGTGCCAAAAGTTGTTTAGTTTACCATCCACCTATCAGATTACTCTAATAATATATGGTGGTGTCTCTCTAGGGTTGCATTACGCTTTTCATTCCTTTACTCTCAAGGTATGTATGTACGTACCTATTTTTCATTCATTCTTCTTAATTTTCTTTTTTCAATTCTAGATGATTAGGGTTAGTTAGGGTTTATATTATTATACATTAGTACATTACCAACTATTTCAATTCCTCATTTTTTATTCTTCTCTCATGTCATGGAATGAATTTTCCAATTCAATGGAATGCAATGCAATGCTTTTTTTGTTTGATTTCAAAGCCTGTCAATGAATCAATGCAATACGGTGGTAACTGTATGTTGAGTCTTAGACGTTATTTAATTGCTACTTCAAATATATACGTCTTGTCTCTCTAGGGTTCGCCGATTTTCACAATCTCTATGTATGCATTTTCATTTTTCTTCTCTTTCAATTCCTGTCGATTATTGTTATTGTTGTTCAATTATAGTTGTTAATAAATGTCTCGCCTGTTCCTTTGAATCTGTTCTGTGGTTGGATTGGGTAATTAGGGTTTGAATTGGAGACTTACTGAGTGATTGCATGACATTTTATATAACCTCACAATTAATTAATTTCTCCAATTTTCATATATAATCCTTATTATCAAATTAAATTTTGTTGTTTCAGCAGCCCCAATCGTTGACATCTCACAAGCCCAAATGAGTTATGCGAAGAGGAAGAATTGGCCCAAAACAACACCCTACCATCATCCTTGGGATTATCCCAATGAGGCAAGTTTGTTTTTTCAATAACATGCATCAATGCTTTTTTTCAAACAATTTTATTCACTTTTTTAATATAATAATTTATCTCTAAACCAGAAGAAGACCATGGAAGAGTTCTCCTTTGAGAGTATGCGAAAGGATGTTAAATACCATGCCAGGACTAAGTCTGAATTACAATCGCATGTAAGTTTTCTTTTTCTCGAAATGCCAAGCCAACAAACGTCCTTTTTACCCAATGAATGCTTTTCGTTCAAGTTTCAGTTCTTTAATATTATTAATTAACCTCCAAACCTGCAGATGGAAATGCTGGACTTAATCAATTCTTGTGAGGCTGCATATAAGGCCGATGTTCGTAAGCAGAAAGCTGCCGAAGCTCGAAACCAGAAGCAGAAAGCTGCTGAACTTCCAAAGCATATATCTCCTTTTGATCCTTTTCAACTTCCAAAGCAGTCAACTATTGAAGCTCGAAGGCAGCGTTATTTTGAGTTTCTGGATTCTTTAGACGCTCGAGACCAGAAGCAGAAAGCTGCTGCAGATCGAAAGAACAAAGCTGCTGCAGATCGAAAGCAGAAAACTGCTGAAGCTCGAAAGCAGAAGCAGGCAGAAGTTCAAGAGCAGAAACAGGAAGCTGCCGAAGTTCAAGAGCAGAAACAGGAAGCCGCTGAAGTTCGAAAGCAGAAGCAGAAAGCCGCTGAAGTTAGAAAGCAGAAGCAGGTAGCTGCTGAAGTCCGTAAGCAGGAAGCCGCTGAACTTCGAAAGCAGAAAGCCGCTGAACTTCGAAAGCAGAGAGCTGAAGTTCGTAAGCAGAAAGCTGAAGCTGTTGAAATTCGTAAGCGCGAAGCTGAAGTTTCTGAAGGTAACATCAAAAGTAAGCGGCAGAAGAAGTAAGTGCTGGAGGCTTAAGATGAAGGCCATCAAAAATGTATATGTTAGACCTCTTATAAAAATATTTATAGGAGTAGGTGCTTAAATAAATCATTCAAAATGCTGTAACTTCCCTAAAAAAAAAATGCTGTAACTAAAATTAAACTATGTTTAGTTTTATCCTGAAGTTGTGAGTGTTAGACACTTGGGAGGGAGAGAACCAAGCTCTCGAATCTTGGTCTATGTGTGTCTTGTTATTCTGTACTATTTCCTATATAACTACTGCAATTTGTCTGTGTAATATTCTGGTTTTGAATCATTCTCCAGAATTATTGTCATCAATAAAGTATTCGTATTGTGCAATCTGTTTGTTTCTGTTCGGTGCCTGATTCTATCAGTATTCTAATCGCATCTAGCAAAGGTTCTGGATTGTTCTTTTGACCACAATTTATAGATGAATTGTTAGCTGGCTTCTAAGGTGAGGGCTCTACTCTAGTAAGTCCGTCGCCCATGTACTGTCTATTATAACACTTGGATGTAATGTAAAATTAATGGAAATGTGTTAATCGTCTTGCATGTGAAGGGGGTCTAAACTCATATATGGAAGCTTTGTGTTCCGACAATGAATATATTCGCCTTAAGCTTCTGAATAAAATTGTGTCTCCGTGGCATACCTTCAATGGAATTCATTACATTGCTTTTTAAACTTGAAGTGCAGCAGCATGAAATGAAGATGCTAAAACTTTTCTCTCATTCTTCAACTGCTACAGATTTGGATGGTTTTAATTATGATGGTTTTTTTTCTTTCTTCCGCGCCATGTGAAAAAGACAGTGCGGAAGCTTGACCAGTACAGCTGAATCATCATTGTCCATTGATAGTGCAGCTTTTACTTCATTTTTTTTTAGTGGAATTCAATTTAATAGACCAACCTTTTATTGTATTTAATTATTTACAAATGTGATCAAATGAATTTTATTAGTGAGTAGCCTCACATCAATACACACGGCAGAACCAAATCACTTAGTTTGAGATGAAAGTTAGCAGTATGAGCCAAATCACCTTGAAATACATCATGTATAAAAAATGAACGAGGGTCATGGCCAAGACTAGTGATGACTGTGGCGGGGAGAGGGTTGCCGTCAGGAGAAATTTGGAGGTGAATAGGTTTGTTAACGGTGCCGATTACGTTGACAGAGTTGGTGAGTTTGGGTTGAAAGGAGTTTCACTTAGTTTTGGTAATTTGGATTTGCGAGTGGTGGTCATGGTGAAGGAGGAATAGAAGATGGAGTAGCCACGAGTTTGATAAGCACTACATTGCCACGCCGAATTCATTTTCTAAAACCCTTCCAATGAGTTTCCAAAACCATTCCGAGTGCTTTTTTTATTTTTTTTCCGGAATTTTTTATTATGTGTGCTGGCTCATCTATTTAGCTCTACCCTTTCACTCATTCTCCTAACTATGTCCAAAATCACTTGAATGTGTCTGTCTATTATGGTGCAAACTAATAGCTGATAAGGTCCAAACAAAAAGTAAAAAACAGAAAGATCAATACAATAATAAAGACAAAAAAATATTTAATCATAGCAAGTTCACTCAAAAATATGCACAAAAACATAAAGGACTGGTGAAATTAGAAGGTTAAAAGCAACTGGTATATGACATGATTATCTTGAACATTAAGGATTGACAAGAAACGTTGTATGCCATGATTTCCATTCATCCTTGATTAGATCAGGAAAGTGCACTAATCTATATTTTTTATTTTTAGCAACGATATGCGAAAACATTGCCACAACTTTAGTTGTATTGACATTTCTTTCCTTACCAATTTCCTTAAAAGGATACACATAATCATGAAGGATATCTTTTATTGTTTTAGCTCTTAGACTATAGACATTGATTTGATCGATGAAAATGAAAGTAAAAGTTAAAACACGCAGCGAATTTGAAGGAAAACTGAACCACTACATATGATAATGACAAACAATTTGATGTAGGATAGACAGCGTTTGGATTGACGAAATAGGCACTAAAATGCAACGCAAGTTGGAATGTAGCGTGAACCAATGTCGTTTTCCAAAGTGAGAATGTTTGTCAATTGCATTTTCAAATTACTTTATCTAAACACACACTTAAGGTTCTGTCAGAAAGAAGAAAAAAACTGAGACTAGTTAATGTTAATTAGCAAGTAAAATGAAAAGTAGAAATAGTGTGTGAAACTCAAGTAATAATGGCCAAAAACTTGTTTGTTATTAAAAACCAATTCCAATTGAATTTAGCCATAAAAAAAATAACAAAGAAATTCTCATTGCAGCTTCTCTGTGATGCGAAAGCAAAAGAAAAATCATGAATATAAGTAGAATGAGAAGTTGTAGAAGAAGAAGAAGCTCCAAGGTATCTATGTATTTTCATTGCATGACAGTTTTTGTTCATAATCTCTAGCGTTGAAACTTACTTGTCTCTCTAGGGTTGCATTGCATGACAGTTTTCGTTCGTATCTCTTTCAATCGTATTCTCATAATCGTTTCTTCACTCTCAAGGTATCTATGTATTTTCATTCTTTTTCTTTTGTCAAAACTCAAGTTGATTATTATATATGTCTCTTTCTGTTGTTCTCTCATGGAATGAATTCAAGTAATGAAAGCATGAAAACAATGAAAAACACTTACAAAAAGAACCGTAAATGGCACATGTTCATTCATAAAGAGAGAGGCTCAGCCTTAGGCGCGGGCTTGGGCTTGGAAATATCATTCATCCCAAATAACTAACTCTTTCGGTTATATATAATAGACACACTTATTCTTCTAGGGTTGCAGTTCTTCATTTTCTTCTCTCTTTCTCTGATTTTCATTTTTGCAAGTATGTATGCATTTTGATTCATCTTCTTTCTCTTCTTTTTTTAATTCTAGTTAATTGTTAATTTTATTCATTCCAATCTTCTCTGAATTTGGGGGGTTAGGGTTTAAACCCTATGAATTTGGGATTTTCTCTTCTTTGATGGAATGATTATATTAATTTTGACAGAGAGTGTGTTACTCAAAGTTAATTAATTAGTACATATCATCATCATCATCATCATCTAATTACCTTCTAACAATTTTGTTGTTCTTTCATATTATCTGTGAAGCCGAGTCTCTCCCCAATCTTTGACATCTATAGTGCAATGATGAGACACTCATCGGGATGCCATATTTCACTGTTATTTAACTAACTATTTTGTTCTTTGTATTATATATGCAGCTGAGTCTCTTCTCTCCCCAATCTTTTGATATCTCACAACCGCAAAAATGTCTTTTGGCCGCTCTGCCAATTTTTACCACTTACCCAAGTTTCACGGAAAAACTCCCCAGCACAAGTTTGACAACTATCCTATGAGAGAAACCAAAGCCAAGGCAAGTTTTTCTGGGGCCTGTTGCAAATGCTTTCTTAGTTTCACAATTTTAGTTTCTTTAATATTACTCTTTAAACCAACAGGATTTCACACTGGCGTCGTATGAGATTATGCTTAATGAACTGAATGCTGACATGGCTCGGCCCAGCTCTCCCTTTACACGTAAAGTTGAGGCAAGTTTTTTTCGGGAAATGTTAACAAAGTTTATTATTATGTGGCCTTCACCAATGCTTTTGATTCAAGTTTCACAATTTTAGTTTCTTTCCGCATATTTGAGTTCTTTAATATTAATCTCTGAATCAGCAGGAGGGTATGATGGAGGATACTCTTGAGCTCATTGCTGAACGTGAAGCTCAAATATTGGCTGAAGGTCGTGCTGAAAAAGCTGAAAAACCGGCTGAACGTCGACTGCATAGAGTTTCTGCTAAAGCTCGAACCAAGACAACTGCTAAAGCTCCAAAGCAGACAGCCAAGACAACTGCTAAAGCTCCAAAGCAGACGGCCAAGACAACTGAAGTTCCAAAGCAGGAGGGAAATATAGTGTTGGAGACTTGATATTCCTTTGTTTGTTTAGATGTTCCAAGAAACATAGTAAATAAGTCCTGTTGACTGTGTTGTGTATAATAACAATATGTTTAAGAATTTAGCCTGGTTGTTTGGATTTGGATTTTGTTATGTTACTGCCTTAATGCCTTCTGAAAGTTCATTTATGGATGGTATGGTGGAGGTAGCATAACTGGTATGACATTGATTTAGTAGATTAAACGCCTTATTGAGATGGATTGAGAGGTTAAGCTTTTGATCCTCCTCAAACAAACAAGTTTACTAGTCAATCTATACTATAATGCTCTTCTCTTAACCTTTCTCCTCCTTCTTTTGCATCTCGATAGGCTCGATCGATGGCTGAAAAACAAGCAAGCTTTTAATTGATGAATGTGCACTAAACATTCCAAAAGTAATGATATAGGTTTTTTTTTTACTAATTGATCAGAGAAATGTAAATTTGTATGATATTCAACTAATGTATGTAGACTGCACCAATCTATGTTGCTGTTAATTACTAATCCAAAAGGTCTGCATGCTCAATTTTGAATGTAACATTAGCATTCATTTTTCATTCTTTATCATATGTTATCTATGCAGAATCAACACTTCATATTGAAGGTTTGATCTGGTGTTTAAAAAGTTTCTATTTCCGACATAAATTTTGAAGTTTCCGAATAGAAGCGCCAAAATCAATCTATGATGATATCAAGTTCATGGCTAAGCTCGAAGCTTCTTCATATATTGATCTTTCTCTCCATACTTCTCCTCCAAAGGTTTTTCTCAATCTTCTAAAGATTGACGTGATTGGAACTTTCTTTCATAGGGAGTAGTTGTTGTTCCTTGCCCTCTCTTTTTTCATTTAGTTGTTTTGATCAGCTTTGTAACCAAAAAAAATATATTAGTACCAATATCATGTATTTTTATTTTAAAATAGTAATGCTATTACTTATTATTAAATAATATGGTGTGAGAAATAAAATTAGAATGCAAAAAGTAATGACAACCAAAAACTTGTTTATTTTACCATCCATCGATCAGATTACTAGTTATTCCTACAGGGTTGTTGCATGACATTTTTCATAATCATTCCTTTTTTACAAAAATAACATTTTCCAAAACCCTTCCAATAGTTTCCAAAACCCTTCTGAGTAGATTTTTTTTTTTTTGGGAATTTTTGATTTTGTGTGTTGGCACTATCATTTCAATCACTCTCCTAACTGTAGTACATCTATCCTATAGACGATGTTTGGATTGATGAATAAACACTAAAATGCAACACAAATTTGAACGAAGCCTGAACTACTGTTGTTTTCAAAAGTGAGAATGCTCGTCAATTACATTTTCAAAATACTTTAACTTTTTTTTTGGTGGTGTTTGGTGTTCGAATCTGGACCTTGCATATATTATGCATTGTCCCTACCAACTGAGTACCAAAATACTTTGTCTAAACACACACTTAAGGTTCCGTCAGAAAGAAGAAAAAAACTGAGACTATTTAAGGGTAATTAGCAAGTAATATGAAAAGAATGGGGTGTGAAAAGTAGAAATAGTGTGTGAAAGTAACTCAAGTAATAAGACAGATACTAGTCACATCCCAAAAAACCTAAGTTACACCACAGAATGACTAATATATCCTTAATTACGTACGTAAACTGAATTTACATTAACTATGTAAACTGGGTTTACACTAACCTCTTATATACATATGTAAACTGTATTTACATTAACTACGTAAACTGAGTTTACACTAACCTCTTATATACATACGTAAACTGAGTTTACATTAATTTCTTATATACATACGTAAACTGAATTTACACTAACCTCTCACTACGTAAAATCAAGTTAAGGTTAAGAGAGGCATATCTCATACCAAAACAAATAATAAACAAATAGAAACTCTTAGAAAATGAAATTCATGAAATTCAATAACTTTATAGATCAATGAAAAATATGTTGATTCAATCTTTGATCCTGGTTGCACATCTATGATGATTTGTGGATGAAAGGATACGTGAAAACATGGTCACAACTTCAGTTGCAGGGACATTTCTTGTCCTTGCCAATTGCCGCAAAACGATACACATAGTTGACTAGCAGAAGAAGCTGGTGGAGCTTACTCATATTGCCATTGCTAAACTTCGACAGCATAATGCTGCTGCTGTTAAAGTTCGAAAGAAAGCAGACAGCCAAGGCAACTAAAGTTCGAAAGCAGACGGCTAAGACACCAAGAGTTCGAAAGCAGCAGGAGAAGAAAGAGTTAGAGGACATAAAAGATGTGATCAATCAGTTGATGAAGTAGACACACTGTCTTCTTTCCTTCATTTGTTTTAGTGGAGGACAAAAAAAATCTGAAGTCTGTCTTATTGCCAACATTATGTTTTGTGATCATAGTGCAAAATTAACATTATGTGTAGCATATGATTATGTTTGTTGCTAGAAAAGTATGGTCCCAAATGGAATGAATGAAAGACATCGATGAGAAAAATTGTTTGTAGGATGTGGCCTTAAATTTTCACACGAAAATTTGAACAACACCAAAAATTTCATATATACCGTCCATATAAAAAAACAATATCCTAGTGATAAGGGATTTAAACCTCGTAAGTAAGTAATCAGAGTTTGATATTTAAACATTGTCTATGGATAAAATTTAGTTAGAAATGTTATAAGTGATGGATTATAGTATGACTCGTTAATAAGTGGACCATACTAATGGGTTTCATCGATCAAAAGAAAAGTAAATGAAGGCAACATATCATTCAAAAATAAGCATTAATATTTATATATGTAGTTCAGTTTATTTTCTAAAAATGAATTCAAAATCCCATCAAAACAAACCATTTAGAGTTTATTAATACTAAAACACATCTAATAAATTTCGGTTTTATACAATTTTTTTAATTATATTTTAATTTTGGATCGGATTGAATGTGAACACTTTTGAACTAGATTAAGCCCAAAACTTGTTTTCTTAATCATTATATATACATGGAATAAAATCAGGCATTTGGAGTTGGAGAAAATTTGGTTAACCACTCAAATCAATACAGCTGGCATAAGTCATAATATAATAATTTTCTATAATTCCAAACCTTATTATTATAATATAATCCAACAACATCTAACAAACAAAGAGACAAACAACATAAACAAATCAAATCAAATCTTAAACAAACAAACACAAACACAGATCTAAGAATCAAAAGGACAACAAAAGAATCTCCGAAAATGGAAACTAAAAAAGTAGAAGATGAAGAATCATTACCAACATCAACAACACCACTTCTTCTCAACAACACTTCTTCTTCTCATCATTCTCAAAACAAACCAACCCTTCTTCTCAATCTCGTAACCTGCATGTCACTCATCACTGCCATTACTTTCTCTCTCCTCTTCTTCTCTCTCTCACCACCCTCAACCACCGCCCGCCACCTCAAAAAACTCCACAACCCCACCGTCATCCTCATCTCCTCTGACGGTTTCCGTTTTGGCTACCAACACAAAACCTCAACTCCCAACATCCACCGTCTTATCACAAACGGTACTGAAGCTCTCACTGGTCTCATCCCAGTTTTCCCAACTCTCACTTTCCCTAACCATTACTCCATTGTCACTGGTCTCTACCCTCCTCATCATGGTATCATCAACAACTTCTTTTTTGATCCGGTTACCGGAGAAAAATTCACCATGGCTAGCCATGAATCAAAATGGTGGCTTGGTCAGCCCTTATGGCAAACTGTTGTCAACAGTGGTAAAATCGCTGCTACTTACTTCTGGCCTGGCTCCGAGGTAAAGAAAGGTTCTTGGACTTGTGATGATGATAAGTATTGTAAACATTATAATGGCTCTGTTAGTTTTGAGGATAGAGTTGATACTGTTTTAGACTATTTTGATTTGGATCTTGATGATATACCGGTTTTTATGACGCTTTATTTTGAGGATCCGGATCATCAGGGTCATCAAGTTGGTCCTGATGATGATGAGGTTACTCAAGCTGTTGCTAGGATTGATGGGATTATAGGGAGGTTGATTCATGGGTTGGACAAAAGAGGGGTTTTTGAGGATGTTAGTATTATTATGGTTGGTGATCATGGTATGGTTGGTACTTGTGATCAAAAGCTTATTTTTTTAGATGATTTAGCTTCTTGGGTTGAAATTAAATCGAATTGGGTGCATTCGTATTCGCCGTTGCTAGCGATTTGGCCACCGAGTGATTCTAATTATTCGTTGGTTGATGTTGTGGCGAAAATGAATGAAGGGTTGAGTTCCGGGAAAGTTGAGAATGGGAATAAGTTGAAGGTGTTTTTGAAGGAAGATTTGCCGAAACGGCTTCATTACGCGGATAGTGATAGGATTCCGCCGATTATTGGGTTGGTTCATGAGGGTTATAAGGTGGAGCAGAAAAGGACCAGGAAGAAAGAGTGTGGTGGTGCACATGGTTATGATAATGAATTTTTCTCAATGAGGACTATTTTTATTGGACATGGTCCTCAATTTGAAAGAGGGAAGAAGATACCTTCGTTTGAGAATGTTGAGATTTATAACTTGATTACTTCTATACTCAACATTAAGGGTGCGCCTAATAATGGGTCTGACTCATTTCCGCAATCTGTTCTTCTCCCAAAGGCTTAATAATGCTCGAAGTTCGGTGTTTCTGAGCTACTTCTGCTTGACAGTATGTTCTCTACTCTCTAAGAGTGATGTGATGCTCAGAAATATGAAACATGATGAGGAGATGTTGCAGGAAAGAAAAGGTATCTTATACCTGGATTCTTCTAGTTCTAGCCTCTAGGATTCATTAAACTACTTTTAGTATAAATTGATTTAACTTTTTGTATCAGTTGATGGATAAAAAATAGGTATCGTATACCTGTATTCTTGTAGGATTAAACTACCTCCGATTTAATTTGCTTTAGTTTTCTCGTATCTGTTGGTTGATCATATCCTCTTTATTATTTCATAATTTCACTCGAACAGTACACTCTTTTCCATATGCAGTTCACATATAACTCAATTGACGATGTATGCAAATACGATTTAGCTTCCATTTAGCTTCTTGTTTCAAAAATACGATTTCTGTAAAGGCTAATTGGGCATTCTAGTTGGTTGAGAAGTGTCTAGTGATAACCTACTATGATGTAGATGGAACATCTCTTTCGGAGGTGTTTGTTTTCGTCCATCTATAGACCCCTCGTTAACTTTGGCATATCACTGAACATAACAAAGTCCTAGTTCAGTTTGAAATTTTATCATTATGTCTTGGATCATCAGCTTTATTGAGCATTGCCTTTAGTAGTCAAAGATAGACGGATTAAAATTTTCTATTTGCATGGTGTTACCGTTTGTGATAACTGGTAAGAACCCGAGTTAAAGAAGAAAATGTAATATTGATCGGAAAACAAGGGAAAATGTATTAGTTATCAGTTTTGTTCAATAATTTTCATTCTAGTTCTCAGAATTGCTTAGTGCTTACATGGAGAAGTTGGATTTCCATGTCATTATTATAAAATGAAGTTGGGAATGTGTATTGGAGAAACTTCAATAATACTCGAAATTTGGTAGTTTCTGAGCTGCTTGTGCTTGACAGTATGTTCTATATTCTCCATGTTGAGGAGATATTGCAGAAAGAAAAGGTCTCATATACCTGGATTCTTCTAGTTCTAGCCTCTAGATTAAACTACTTTCAGTATAAATTTCTTTAACATTTTATATCTGTTGATGGATAAGGAATAAGGGCCAAATACCTGTATTCTTTTAGGATTAAACTACCCTCCAATTTATTTTTCTTTGATTTATTACATCTGCTGGTAGATCATCCTCTTTATTATTTCATAATTTCACTTGCACATTACTACTTTTTATCATATGCCGTTTATATAACTCAAATTTTGGTGTCTAAATCAGGTTCATGTTGAGCATGCCTTTGAATTTGATAGATTCAGGCCTCATGTAAATCGCCATATTTTCATGTGTTAAAAGATAAAAGATTGTGAACACACAACATATATTATTAGGCCTCGTGTTAAAATGATACATGAATTAAAAATTCATCTTTCCAGGGTGTTACCATTGGTGATAAACTGATAAGAACTCTAGTTAAAGAGAAGAAGAAAATGTATTAATTATCAGTTTGGTTCAATAATTCTCATTCTAGTTCTCAGGTTTTTGCTTAAGTGCTAACTCGGAGAAGTTGAATTTCCATGTCATTCTCACAAAATTAGTACACCATGAAATGAAAATAAAATGAAAGAACTCATGACTGCTGTATATACATCAAGAATCAAATTGGACTTATTTCCTTTTGACTTCTATATGCCCTTTCATTTGCTTCAATGCTAAGAGGTACTATGTATCACAAAACTTAGAGGTGAATAATACATAGACGTGGAGATTCCAACTGTGCAAACTTGTGAGCTGAAAGGCCAAAAAGTATACCAATGAACATGTGCAGTGTGATGAGTTTTTTAAACCAAAATGACCACAATCTCTGTAGTTTTTATACATTTTTTTTATTGAAGTGTCCTAATCTTAATGCAAAAGGTGTGACACAGATTAGAAAAATAGAAGAATTAGAATAAAATACATCTACTCTATATGTTGAACCAATTTGAAGTGCTAAGAAACATCAAATTGTGTAATGTGTCAAGCAATGAAGTAGTGAAGACAACCATACTTGTTAGCGTCTTTTTAAATAAGTCAACAAAGATATGAGTGTATAAAGTAAAGAAAAATCAATGACAAATGTTAGTTGTTTGTTTGTTAAATTAATATTTACACATTTGTTCCAGTTTGAACACAGGATCTTCAATTTATTTTCCTTTAACTCAAGCCAGTTGAACCACGCTACTCCCCATATAGTATCAAATATTGATATATTAATAATCGATAATACTCACATTGGAATAAGCATATGTTAGCAATGAATTGGTTATAACAACAAACATTGGAAAACATAATAACTGCACATTCTTGAGATTAAATGTGAGTGATTAGTCTCAAATTGGATAAGTTGACGATCCTAAATAATTAGTTTATTGTGACTTCCGATGCTCCAAAACCATCCAACACTCATCCACATGAATTTGGAGACCATGTAAAGTGTAAAGTATAAAAGTGGAGATTTCAAGTAGCAATACTTTAGAAAGAAAAAAAAGTATAATTAGTTTTTTTTTTGGCAAGAAAAAAGTATAATTAGTTTAGAAAAAAATTCACGCACCATCCTAAGACATGTTTATATTTCATCCATGGGATTACGTTTCATTGAATCATGAGATTAATCTTTAATGTCTTAGAGGCAATTCAATGAAACATGAAACTTAAATATATATTAGCATCTAGGGCATATTACCAAATAAACATGATGCCCGACTACATTAGCTAATACGTCCTTATGCATATTTAAGTTTCATCGAATTGCCTCTAAGACACATTTAAGCTTTCATTGAATAAGTGTATACTATATAGTGATCCATCGCCTCAGTGAATTGGGGTTGGATCTTGTTTGAAACAATAGTCATGGAAGGTCCCTTTTACTCATTTTTTTTTTATTGAGACCACACATATTAAGTGTGATTAACTAGAATTTTTAATACACGAAATTTAGTCCCTTTTCATTTATATTTTATTCTGATGAAGTAACCCCTTCTTTTCGACGAAGTTGATAAGATGTTGACACACATATAAGGTTGTAGGTGCAATTATTATCGGATAAGAGAAATGATAGAAATACTCTCTCTAACACCCACTTTTTTATTTGATAAATTCATGTGGGTCACCACTTTATGTGAGATTAATTTCAAAAGAGTGGACCTCTCACATTAATTTCACCCAATGAGATAATGACCGATTAGGAGAGTGTCAAAAGGAAAATATTCCTAACACTCCTCCATCGGATAATCTTTAAGGACTTCTTGAGATAGGTTCTGACCACGGTGAATTCAGACTTCGGGGCCAAACTCAACTAAATTATTTATTAAAAAATAAAATAAAAAACATAAAGAAAATGAGAGGTTTGGATATAGGTATAGGTAGTTGGGTAAAATAAAAACAAGCCAAAAAGCAAGCAAGAAATATCTATTTTGGTTCCTCACTTTTCTCTTCAAACAAACTCAATCTATCCACTCAAAAAACCAAACCCACTTTACTTGTTTCTCAACTCAACTCATGTTTCAAATTCAATCTTGTTCCTTTTCATAACACAACATTACACTTTCATTCATTCTCTTTTGTGTAAGTGTAAATGGCACTACATATTCATGATACTATTCGTTTACACTTTCAATTTCAATCCCTTCTTCCACTTTCATCTCCTTCCACCTCTTTCTTCACTACTCTCCAGCCACTCTCAGCCAAGAGGGTTTTCTCTCTTCCTTCTCCACCCAGAAGAAAACACTTGCTTCCTTTCAAGGTCACTTTTTTTTTATTACCCCCTTTTTATTGTTGTTATTATTATTACATTTTTTTGCATGATTAGGTGATAAATTAAGAAACTTTATGCAACCCTTTTTTTTAATTATGCTTTAATTATGTTATAATCCCACATTTGAATCTTGGGTCATTGACCTTAGTAGTAGTAGGATTAGGAGGATAAACCCTTTAAATCATGTATGTGTATTTTTAAAGTATGTTTGGTTTTGGGTTCGCTTACATTGATTTTGAGTGAATTGATTCTGTAAAGTATGTTTGGTTTTGCCGTGAAAAGAATTGATTTTGACTAAAAGTGAGTTGAAGGTAAGTGATTTATGTTTGGATATTCATGTAAAAGCGAGTTAAACTATAAACCTGTGTGTGAAAATCAATTCTACAAATCATAGCTTCAAGTAGAATCAAATGCTACAAATCATAGCTTCAAGTAGGATCAATTATGAGTCAAAATCAATTCTACTCGAAAACAATCAATCATGTTAGGATCAATTCTATACCTCTAGAATCAATTTTGGCCCCTCTAGAAGTGAAACCAAACGTACTAGGAAAAAAGATTTCTTTGGTTGGACTGATGCATGTTTTATAGTATGCGCCCTCTTTTGATGTGATGCTATTAGTCTGTGATGATCACAAATTAATTTTGTAGTAAGATGAGCTAAACTACACCAGTCCAATTTTGTAGTATTTAGTAAGACTCTATTTTATCTTTAGAAGTAGCTTCATCTTAAAATTGTTTCTGCATTATGTCTTTTAGGACATCTGCAAGTGTGAAGCATCCTAGATGTTACAAGTTCCATTTGCTGCTTGTTGTTATTATGGCCCTGTTTGGATAATAAATTTATTTGTAGCTTATAGGACAAGTTTTCATCATGATAAGTGCTTATGTTTAAGCTATTTCAGGCAAAATATAAAATAAGGTTAAATTGTTTTCGTATAAGATTTAAGTTGTTTTCACAATCTATCTTGGAGAACTTACGAAAATAAGCGGAAAACAACTTATGAACAATGTCATAAGCTGTTTTCATAGTTTCTTCCAAACAATCTCCCAAAACTGATGTCAGTAGATTAACTCAAATAAGCCAATCCAAACAGGTCCATATGTCTTTCCATTGGGGGATTGTATTTGGTTCATCCATACTATTCAAGTGCTCTAGGTACACCAGCTGAGATGGCTTATACATTTATGCATCAATGATAATTGTTTATTTTTCCATTGGTTTTTTATTGAGCACGAGTTTATGTGTGAAATAAGTTAATTATTTTGGAAAAAAGTGATGAATTAACTCTTGCCTTTTACTCTATTCGCATCAGGTATGTGCAGCTGTTGCCGAAACTGGTCAGCCGAAATGGTGGGAAAAGAATGCACCCAACATGATTGACATTCACTCCACACAAGAATTTCTAAATGCTTTGAGTCAAGCTGAGGATAGACTAGTTATTGTTGAATTTTATGGGACTTGGTGTGCGTCTTGCCGAGCATTATTCCCCAAGGTACTCTTGCTTCAAGATTTCCCCTTCACTCGTTTACTTTTTCATGATTGTTTTTGTTTAAAAAATATGTGCTGTCCTCGGTTGTATTTCATCGCATGTCCGGAACTAAACAGGTGGTAAAGTCATCATCGATTTTTTATCCATGATTATGTAAGAACTGTATTGAGTATTGGCTAGTGTCTTAATTACTGAACTATATTGAGTTTGGTCTCTTCTGTTACAGATGTACTAATCTGAATGCTTAGCACTCCATTGTGTGACATGCAGTTCCTTCTTCTTAAACATGAATTTGAATAGGATCTCGAGTTCATACTTATTAGAAAGAGAATGTGTTTTAAGATACTGTCTTCACTCTTCTGTTCAACCTTCAAAACATATTTGTCAAATTCAATCAGATATTGCTAGTGGCTGCATATTGTACTCCACTTCCATAAAAGGGTAGATGACTGTTGTGTAAATGGCTGGGGTCATATGTCAAATGTGATCAACATGGGTAAAAGGTTATACCTTGGTTCTAGGATTGATACTATATCTAAGACTATGTATTGATTTCACTTTCCCTGACAAAGTAAAACCTTTGAATCAAATCACACAATTATTGGATAAATCTTTCCGTGGGTATCAGTTTAGAAGTCTCCGACCTTTATGGTTTTCATCCATGATAAAGAGTCCATAAGGATCCCGACTGTCTGATTCATGTTGGTCATCTAGTATTCTGCTTTGGTGCTTACTGCATATGCAGCAATTGGGGAAAAGAGAGAACTTGATTGACTAATTATTATCCGGATAATACAGGGAAATATTGTTTTATTTAGACCTGAATAAAAATATTCTATTCACTGCTGGAAAGTTTTCTAGTTAGGATGATATTTTAAAATTACTTACCATGCTTTAATTTGCATGCTGCAGAAATTATCAGCTTTCCTGTACCTGATGTATTTTGTTTAATGGCTTTGGCAGTTATGCAGAACAGCTGAAGAACACCCCGAAATTATTTTCCTCAAAGTAAATTTTGATGAGAATAAGCCAATGTGCAAAAGTCTGAATGTTAAAGTACTTCCTTACTTCCACTTTTATAGAGGGGCTGAGGGGCAGCTGGAATCATTTTCATGTTCACTTGCCAAGGTAATTTTTACTATTTAGTTCTGGTCAGCGTTTCTAGCTTCAATTTAAGATAAGGAGTGTCAATTTTTTTTTGTTTTTTCTAAATTTTATGAATGGCAAAATGTTAATATAGTGAGTATTATGTTGGTGCGAAGATCGAACCCTCTCACTCATTAACTCCCCCACTCCAATCATCAAACCAACCGTATATTTCCGGTCCGTGTCTATTCTGAAACCAGGAAATGTTTGTATCAAAACATAGCTTCACTCCATGCTAAACAGTATATATACACTCCCAGTCCCACAATAAACTGTCACATTTCACACGGATTAAGAAAATATGATAAATGAAAGAGCGAGAATGGTGATTTTACTAAATTGTCTTTATTAGTCATTGATGTATTTTCATTATCATAAATGCAAAGTGAAAAATAATTTCTTAGGAGTGATGCTCATAGTATTAATTAGATGGTGGAATTGGAAAAAATCTATTAAAAGTAAATTGGAAATTGAAAGTGTTGCTTTTTAATATTCCTGTTGCTTCTGTTTTCTGTACTGGCATCCTGCATAATTCTCTTCGAAACGTAGAGGCTAGAACTAAATTGTACAGAAATAGCTGAATGCAAGAAGATACTGATAATAATACATATTTGAGTGTTTGGCTGGTTGTATTCAGAAAGTAGATTATCTAAGTGTATGGAAAAATTACATATGCTCACTTACATATTTTCCTTTTCAAGGACTAGAAATGCGTAACTCAGATACCTAAGAGTGAAACAAATGTATGGTGATGGATGTATATGCTTGAGGTAAATACATTAACAATAATCTATTAATCTAATGGTTCTTTTGAACATTACAGTTTCAAAAAATAAAGGAAGCTATCCTGAAGCATAACACAGCTCGATGCAGCATTGGTCCGCCTAAGGGAATCGGTGATTTGGTTCTTGAAACTTCATCTGCTCCCAAGGATAGACCAGCAGACTCTGTTTGATAATCATAGTACCTTCATCCATGCATCTACAGCTTATAAGTTTATCTCCCAAAGTCTAACCGCATTGGAAGCTATGGTCCAGAAAGACTTATGATGTGAAGGTTATGTGTAATCTGTATATTTACACTTGTATTTTTTTGATCTGTTACTTCATTCTTGATCATTCATTAGCTGATTGTAATCAAGTACTTGAAAACTTCAGTGAGAATGACATGTTAGGTCTTAAGTTGTATTTAAGTGAAAAACTTGTGCATCTGTAAGCTGAATAGCACTTGTTATGGCTTGATTCTTTTACTAAATCAGTTATGCTACAGAATGAAAATGAGAAATTATCTCCTGAGTCATCAACATATTTACTGTAGTTTGTCTATAAATTACCAGCAAAATTATGAAACTACTCTTCTACTTTAAAATTTGGACACATGTCCTTTTTTATTTATTTATTTTTGTAAACGAAAACTTATTTTAAGAAAAACAACTTATTTTCATTCATTCTAAAAAATGAAAAGAAGAAAAAAAAAGTATGAATTTTGTCTTCTTTTTGGCATGTCATTTCATTGTTTCCATGTTATTTTTGGTAAATAATTCATTAAATAGTGTCTTTAGAAGATGCATTACATGCACAAACAAATTGTTTGTCATTAATCAATTAATTCATTTTTTTATATCTTCTTAATCGAAATGATAATATTTATAAAATATATACCGATATAATTATTATTATTAAAAGTAGACACGAGACTCCTGTAAGTTGCTAAAGAATTACTAAATTTTTTTTTGTATAATAAACACATATTTATCCTGGTTGACGCCACAATCCGGGATTACGTCCAGCTCCTTCACGCCTGAGAATTTTTTTCATTATAATCATGTAAGATTACAATTTACTTAGACAAGTCTAAGATTTCTTACCTCTCCTTAAAGATTTCTACAATTAGAGTTTACAAAAGATTGATTGTTGTTTACACTAGTGGTAAACTAAATTAACCTCAAATGATTTCTAAACACTTAAGAAATTCTAAGATTGAATGTTTGTAAGATAATTATTTATTTATTTTTAGTATTTTTCTGCTTGAGATTTGATCAGAGTTTTGGCATGGTTTGAAAGTGTGTAATTCTCATTCTTCTTCAGATGCCCAAGGTCTTTTTATAGAAGAAGTGAATAAAGTCCTTGTTTTAAGAGATTTGCTAGCGCTCAAGATCTTTCTTCAGATTAGAATTATTTGCCTCTAAAGGATAATTCCGTTGAACAATACTTCAAAATTTATTTTCTTCTTTTAGAATGATTTGTTACCTTTATCTTGTAAGACCTTTATCCGTTTTTTGAATGTGTTCTTCATTTAATTCAGCAAGGACAAAACGTACTACAGAACTTGGACAATGACATGTGCCACTAGATGTTCAGAGCGTTTACTGTTGACTTCATCCTTCAAAGCATGCCTTTAGATCAGAGCTTGTTTTCATGTCTTGATACATACTAACAAGAGCTTTGAATATTCGTTGACCATCAGAGTCTTGTCATCAGAGTTTCATTTCGGGTATCAGAGTTTCCATTCTATGTGCAGAGCGTGTTCTTTCAAGGCCAAAATTGTTGAATTCAGAGTCAGAATTTTATTATATGGTCCTGCACACTTGAATAAACATTAGATTACTCAATTGCTCTTTTATACATTGTTATCCATAATACCTTAGAGATATTGTCATGAAATCCAATTTAGTTGAACATCGGGTATCACAAAGAATACAACTGCAACAATAGTGGGTTTAAAAGAAAAGAAACACACACCACATGCACTACCCAACAAACCTGCATACATGAGCGAAACTATAGAGAACATATTCATGTACCACAACCCCAATAACAAAAAACATCAAGTAAGCATCCTTTTCAAGCCTAGTGGCAACTGAATCCGACCGCTAGCACAATAACAAATCCAAGCACCAACCAATTACTATCAGCAAACTCTTGGCCATTTATGGCATACCAGTCCCAAACCAATCATGAAAGCTGAAGCGGATATCAAAAAACTGAACATCCAACCACGTGATGTACCAGATCGTGGGATGATTTCAACATGATGAACACTAAACAATCTAGAATCTCGATTTGAAAGAAAGACACACGTGAACTCTAATCGAGGGATGAGTTTAACATGCTAAAACCCAAAGCAACAGACCCTTGAAGGTTTTAATAGAACCACATATCCTTTTAGGTTTTTGATCCAGACAACGACGGTGGCATGTCAAGCCACCGCCGTTGAGAGACCAAAACATCATGTTTATTATGATTTTGATTTGCGAGGAGTTAAGGTTGAGAGTGGTTGAGTTCCTAGAGAGAGGCGAGAGGTCATATTCTCTGTTTGTGTGTGTCCGTTTTGATTTACAGTTGATTATTTTCACACTATTTTTTTTTTTATAAACAGTCTCTAAAGAGTGATATTGAGGCGTACAATTCACACACGAGACAATATTCTCACTAATCAATTAGTTAAATTTATCATTTTTTGTTAAAAAATGTTTATAATTTTTTGTATCTTCTAAATAAAAATAATAATACTTATAAGAAACTAATTTAAGTTTATTATAAAGTTCGTACAGGGGACAGATGCTTGCAACAAAATAATAAGTTCAAAATTAGTGTTTTTAAATAACTTTAAGTAAAAAATCAAAACAATTCTAATGCACTAACTTAAATATTTTTGCACTTTAATTTTATTTAAGTTGGTTTTCTATAGAAATAAGTCACTTAAGAAGTCTTTGAAGCATATAATCCATACGTGACTATTTTATCCTAATCACTAATCAATAAATTTAAATATTTCAACGACAATTTATAAAAGCAAGCATCAATCGATTGTGTTATGTCCATAAAAACAAATTACAGAACAAATAAAAAAAATCAGGGGACAAATATTCTTCACTGATAATTATTTAAAAACATTGGACGGAATTTTGTCACTTGTACGTAATAAAAGCACCAGACAAATATAAAACAAAAACATTAGACACATATTGCCACTAATACATAAAAAACGCAAGACAAATATTTGAACCATGCAATCAAATATACTTCAAATTTGTAAAGTTAATACTAGCAATTTGGTTATCGTATTAAAAACAAGATCATGATGATCATAATCATTTCATTCAATTACGCCGAAAGTTAGCATTGTTTTCACCCATCAAAGAAAGAGAGAAAACCAACATATGCTAAGATTTTTTTTTTATTTTACAAATGGACTAAAATTAGTTATTTTATTAGTTTCCTAAATTTTATCAATTTAGTACTATTTAATAAAGCTTTTAACATTGTATGATAATCTTTTGTCAAAAAAAAAACATTGTATAATAATCTATATAATAAGAGAGATATTTGCCTAACATAATATTGTATGTGAAATTCAAGGTGGATTCTAGGATGAGGGTCCAATTAGGTCCCTCACCGGTGAACCACGAGAAAAACACCAATAGATTAAATAGGTGGTTCAGATTTATTTAAATTAAAGGAGGGAACATGTAGAACTGCTCACATTCAATCATATCCTGCAATGGTTTTACCCTATGTTACAATTCGTGTAGAAATTCTTCTCATAATCAGATAACTGCTCTTCCCCTCAAACCATCAAATTTGTAAATCAAATTACATGAACCCTGAAATTCTTCCCAAAATGCTTTGATTGGTGCTCTTAATGAACGAATGGGACTCTCGATGGAAACATGTCTTTGGAACACTAAGGGGGATGGTGGAGTTAGAATGTACATTAAGTACTACTTTTTAGACAGAAATAAGTAATTCTTTTGTAGTTGAGTTTGTTGTCAAGTCCATCTACTTGTTTCTTTCGTTCTTAGTCTTTCCTTGGCAAGATTGGAACAATCACGTGAAACCTTTGCTGT
>Ga0315914_1001357_pt1 | contig 36232 bp, 14 predicted proteins | sample MpolenodulesMG_FD_203920 | JGI IMG/M metagenome (GOLD analysis project Ga0315914, IMG submission 203920) | Medicago polymorpha root nodule microbial communities from Los Angeles, California, United States - elongated nodules | ecosystem: Host-associated > Plants > Roots > Nodule | place: USA...
TATCTCACCGAATTGGTTTTTCAACATTTTGTCAATTTCATCCCAACATGATGCCAAATCTCCCACACTACTCCTCAAGTATCTTTTCAATTGTGCATGAGCCGATTCAACAACGTTGGTGGTTCTACACCCTAGATGCAAGTATTTATTTGTTCATGCCCTCACAAAATGCTTCTTAAGGGGCAAAACGGATTCCTCAACATATTTAACAAACAATGGAAACGGTCTGCATACCTCATCTTTGAATGTCAACCATGCAATTGCAAATGAATCCCCCGTAGGAGAGTTAACCACATCTCTCCAAGCCCTCACTATTTTCTTAACAAGCTCACAATGCTTGTCATCATTCGCTTCCTTCGCATCTTTGTCAACTACTTTTCCTATCGAAGGCTTGGCTTTGACTCTACAATTCGTTATGCACCTAGATTTGACATTCTTCTCAATATGAAAATAGCAAAGTACATGGTTCGTTTTAGGGAGAACTTCGGCAACGGCTTTCATCAAAGCGGGGTCCCTATTGGTGACAATCACCTTAGGCATGTTGCGTTTTGAGGTCAAAAGACCAACCACCATCTCAAGTGTTCAAATGAAGTTATTCTCTCTTTCAAAGGAAAGAAAGGCAAACGCAACCGAATAGGTCATTTTGGTAGAGGTGACACCAACAATCTCAAATAACGGAATTCGGTAGGTGTTGGTTTTGTAGGTGGAGTCCATGGCCAAAACGGTGGGAAAAGTGTTAAGCATATCAATTGAATCCAGATGAGCAAAGAATAAGTCTTCAAGAGTGGTTTCTTCGTTATTTTCTCTTGTGAAATAGACATATTGATGCTTCTCCAACTTTGTAATCAAGTATTGCAACTCCGTCTTGTCCTCTCTTTGCCCCTTGCGCTATCTAGTTCGCGCATTATACACTTGCTTGATGAGTGTCACACTTTCTTTGTTTCTTTCCTTCAAATCTATGAGAATATTCCTAGGTTTTGTCAAGCTCTTTGTCATGTCGATAACTATTTGTTTCTCCTCCGCTTTTAGTCAACCCGCAAGAAGGTGTTTACTTCACGATCTCTCCATCTTTCAATTGTTGTAAAAAAATGACCCGGTGTTTACTTCAATAACACGAACACCGGTAGGTACCGGTTTAGGCTTCTCTTCAAAGTTACCGGTAGGTACCGGTTTTGCTTGGTTGTGAACTATGTGAGCTTGAAAAGAAATTTTCACTTTAAACTCCACTTGTTTGGTTGGTTTGACATCGCCGGAACCAACGCTTACGCCGGAAGCTTTGCTTTTGGCCGGTTTAGGTTCAACGTCATCCTCCCCCACATTTTCAACCATCTCACTCAATGTCTATTCAATAAAAAAATAAGAAAGAAAAAAATAAATAAATGACTTGTGCGACAAGCAAAGCAAGTAAAAAAAGTGGCGCAAAATTTCAAAATCTGGGCATCACAGTAGAGTGAGTTAGCACACGCTAGTGTTAACCAACTGTGTGAGTTAACTCACGCAGCCCTTACAACTAGCGTGAGTTAACTCATGCTAAGCCCTACACCTACTGAAATGAAAAACGAAACTACCAGCAAAAATGAAAGAGCTTTGACGGTACATTGCCCGTTCTTTGATGCTTGATGAGCGTAGAAACTTGTTTCCTGATGATTTGCAATGATTTGGAATGAAGATTTTGACCCAAAAATTCGCACTTTTTCGATTTTTGGAGGTGGAGGGAAAGAAAAAATGGAGCTGTGTGGTTGCCTACTGGGTTTTGAATGAAAATAGTACCCAGCGTGACTTAACTCACGTAAGGACATTTTGGACATTTACTTTGGGAATGAGCAAAACGGTTTAGGTAAAGAGCATAATTCATGTTTGAGACCCTTCTTTCAAGGTGTGATCTCGACTATTAGAATAACACACACTATCTAAAGTGCATCATCTTTTAAATATATAATAACATATAAGAAAAATAAACTCATTTTGGGTTGGCCTAGTGGTTGGCTTGAGATCTTAGAGTGTGCTCCTCTCAAGATCTCAGGTTCGATTATCTCTTGTGCCAATTTCGGTTGGCAAGTCGATATAGAGCAAAGCTCTGGCTTAGAATGGGGCCCCCGTAAGTGGGCGGTGAGATTGGTCCCCTCGAATTAGTCGGTCCTTGAATCGGATACCGAGTTTTAAAAAAAAAAATATATAAGAAAAATTTATAATCAAATATTTGTAGTTCATAAACATTGTGGGATTTTCTTATGAATTACAAACATTGGATTACGTTTTCATTTTGAGTAGGGCATGTTATGACTAAATAAATAATGACCGAAATAACAATTGATTTTTAATATTTTATAATTTAACAATTGAATTTTCGGTCATTGTGTGTGTCCCTAAACATATTAGCGACTATTTTTTCTAGTTTATGCTTTAGCGATCGAATTTTCAATCACTATTTATGTCGCCAAACGTATTAGCAACCGATTGTAATATCTTAGTGACTGAAAATTCGGTCGCTAAAAAATGAATGAAATTTTTATTTTTATTTTTTTTGAAAATTGTAGTATAACTATAAAAATAATTGAATTTGAAATCTACATATTAAAATATCGAATCTCAGACTCAGACATGGATTTTTCTTTTGGCCAAAGATTTTGTTTTGGACCACATACACATGTATTATTTTATTTTTTTTGAAAGAATACACATGTATTATTTCATGGTAGCTAATTTTGGATTGGCCTACATAATATATTGAAACTTTAAATTTGTAATATGATATCTCCCAAAACTCTACAAGTTGTATCTGTCACGCATATTATTTTCGAGGTATATACCTTTCCATCTAAAGACACTGTCCTACGTGTGGCCCAATTCAGAATCAATTAATTTCATCACCGTCAGTTTATAAACACATAAGGAATGAAATTATGAAACCTAAGTTATAATTCGTGGTTGGTAACTGAAAATCTGTACATATAACTTGTATTAGTGGAAGCTAAACTACTATACTTTATTTTCAATTACGAAGACTAACAATGTGGGAGTGGAACTTCATTCTAAATTGGTCCACACGTAAGACACTGTATTTAATTTTGAATAGGTTGGGGGGTATATCTCAAATAATTGCGGGACATACACCTAAATATGATCTGTTTTGGGAGTTATACATAAATTTAAAGTAGGTGAATGAGTACTACATAGCATTGTTCTTCTAACATTATGTTAGACCAAGATGGTACAAACCAGACTATAACATGTATATATGTGGTCCAAAGTTTCAAACTTCAATTCTACAGCTTTTAAATTCAAAGCTTAAATTTTTTGTAGATTCCATGTAGGTCAATATAACTTGGAAGAAAAAAAATTATTAATTTTTATGATAAAAAGATGGTGGATTCTAGGGTGAGGGCTCAATTAAGTCCCTCATCAGTGGACAAAAAATAAAAAACCGTTAGATTTAGTCAATAGTTTGGATTTGTTAAAAATAAAAATGAGAAAAACAGTACATTACTGCATCAAGATAAACTATCAAACTTTTGTACCAGAAATAATTGTGTGTAGTAATGTACTGTTATTCTCATTTTTATTTTTGACAAATCCAAATAATTGATAAATCAAACCGTTTTTATTTTCGGTTCACTGATAAGGAACTTATTTGAGTCATCACCCTAAAATCCACCTAAAAAATATATTCAACTATAATAGAGTACAAATTAAATGATGCTTAAACTTCTTCTTGTTTGTTTTTTGAAAGGAAATTATGCTTAAATTTGTTACTTAAATGTGCATCAAGCCATCAATAATTGTTGGATAATAAGCCACTATTATCCAAAATGGAAAATGAAAATGGACATTCAAAGAATATATAAGTAGTCAACGTCTACGATATGAGAGAGCATACATGCAAATAATAAGTGTAAACCTACGTAAAGTTGAATTTTCTTCCTTAGCAAATTCACGCATCCCCGATAGATACCTGCAAAAAATATCTACAATAGGTAGGGTAAAATCCTGTTTTCATGAGTATGGGCATGGGTTTGGGTAATACCCACAAATTTAAATGGACATGGGTAAGGGTACTATACTACCCAGCCCCACAACCCCACATATACATATTTATATAGGGAGCTTCTATGGTGCAGTCAGAAAACTGATTTTTTTGAAAAAGTTAATTTTGATTTTAAGGTTTGATTCATTTTTAAATTGTTGATTACTGATTAATGATCAATAGTAATTCATCTAGTAATGCTTGCAACATCTTGGACTTACTGGTACTATTTTATCGTTGGCATCTTTAACATGCAAATAGATTTGATGATATTATGTGATAGTCTTAAGTGTTATACTTTGTGGGGTGTTACACTTAAAACAAGGTAGGATAAAATTAGATTAAGTGTAGTCTTGTTAATGTGATGAATTGATGATATTATGGGGACTGAACTTTTGATGTTACAAACAGTGGGGTCTTATTCACTACACTTTTGATATTATAGTGTTAACTTCATCAGAAAAGTCATTTTCACGACTTTACCATAGAATTTCCCATTTATATAATATCATAAATAATTTATTTATTTTTTGTGTATGCTTAATTAATTTATTAAGCTATTTAAGTATAAACCTAAACCTAAACCAAAAAACTACTTAATACAATAACAACTCCATCATGCCGGTGTAAAATTTTTTAGGAGTATTTTGAATGTCTTTTATTTGACTAAATACTACGATTCGTACTGTTTTATGAGTTAATTTTAAAAAATTTGGACCATAATTTTATTTCAATTGTGATGTTTTTATTGTTTTTCATAGTTAAAGTGCGGGTAATGAGTGTGGGTATGGGCATTTAGGCGCCCATAGGGTACGGGGAAGGGCACTAAAGTTGTTGCCCACGAGGATACGGACACGGATACGAATATTTTTTACAAATGGGGGTATGGGGAAGGGCACTGTAGTACCCTACCCATAGGGTACCCAATGCCATCCCTAACACATACGTAGTTGTGGTATCTAAACCTACGATCTCAAATAACAGCCCACAAAGCATGCTTGAATTTTAACATAAGAATGAGACGACTAGACAGCCTAAATTGCACAAGTGCAAGGCACCCGATCCTGTTGTACTAAGAGATTCTCAACATTCTCGCAGTAAAAGATCGATGGTTTCTTGATCAAGAACAGGGAGTCCAAATTCAAGATCGGTTTTAAATTTGCATTTGAACGGGGAGTATAAAATAAATATTAACATTTACATTTATGAACTATGGATGTCTCAAATGTGTTAATTTGGGATATTCCCTAACGCTAGGGAGTCAGAGTTCAACAACAATGCATTATTCTCCTTCAAAAAATTACAATGCATTATTTATTTGAGATTTATGGTCCAAATATATGTTCGCTTACGATCGGTAAACTTTGAGGTGAGTGACACATATATTTCAATCAGAAAATATAGATAAATTATACTCACAACTAATTAAAATCAACTACGTTTACTCCACTAATTATTTATTTTTTCGAATTATATGTTTGACATATTGAATAGAGTACGTATATGGTTGATTTTAATTGGTTTTTGATAACTTATTCACAATTTTTCAAAGGTGATCACAGTGATACTTGAAATTTGGTTGGGTGTATGTGCTCATTATCCAACTATTTAATGTCATGTCATATTTTTGTTTTTTAAGGAATTTGTATTACTTTATTTAAAAGCAAAATTTAATCTTGAATAAATTTTTCCTAGAGTGTACACGTACCCAATCAAAACTCAGGAAATATAAGAATTTACCTTTTTCAAAGAAAACCCGTGCCTGCTAAAAATTAATATAGATGTGGTTTTCTATTTCAAATCTTAAATCATAATTTAATAAAAATAAAAATAAAGTCTCTTATAGGAGTATAAATTTTCTTCATATGATGATTTTGAAATTCTAAACGTAAATCTAAATAGATCGGTTTGTCCAAATAAAACACTCTCCATATCAAGAGGATTAAATTTCTTATACGCAGTTGAGATGACATTGGTGTTATCAAAACAGCTATCACTCTCACTGTATACGTACATCACAAGTAATTGGGCAGGTAAAAGTTAATCTGAAATTTATGGAGGTGTATTAGCACTGAGTTGAAACCAAAACCATTGAATGCCTGAAGTCCTTTTCAGTTAATTAGTGGTTTTTTTACTATCATGCAATATATCAAAAAAATCATAAATATCATATATCATTTCACATAAATATGTAATTTTATATCAAAATAATTGGTTCAATATAAAGTCTATTTAAAAACCTCTAAAAAAAAGTCTATTTACTAAGTTCATATGAGACTTTGACATTTTAAAGAAGCAATCTAATCCGAACTACATGTTATTTTAATTATTGAATCAGATAATTTTTTAATCTCAAAATTCTAAAGTGAACTAAAGTACCCTAATATGTAGATGAAGAAATATATCAATATACTGCCGACAAATAAAGGTAGGAAAAGAGAGATGTGGGCATCTTCTTCTAGTAATAATCAATTTCAAGTAAGCATGTTAATTATTAAAAAAACGTGGTTATCATCACTACCAAATCATATGAGCATTTGTCCATATTTTTGAACAAGAGATAAAAAGAGAGTTGTAGAATACAACAAAAAATTGAAAATGACAATATAATATAAAGCTGATGGAATTGGGTCATGTATAGTGTAGCCACTCTTTCCTTCAAATAATTTTCAAATTACTAGTTTTTGCAAGCACCAAGCCTGTAAACGCAATCTTTTAATGGCAATGAGAGATCGTTTTTGATGCAAGAAAGTGAACTACTTTTGCCATAAAAGAGCCATCTTTCCTACGCTTAAATTTATAGCGTCTTCATATAATTTGTTAAGAAAATAAACACCTTGAAAACGTAGCACTCTCTCTATTTGTAAAAGAATCTTGTGTAAGATTTTTAACACATATTTTTAAAAACAATTAATGAATGAGTTTAATAATTACACTAAACTAACAAATGTCCCAAAGACATTAGATAAGAAAGAAAAAATAAATTTTTTAAATTACAAAACATATTTTTAAAATTTTTATAAAGTTTATTTTCTGGCGTTACAACTTTTAAAAAAGTTTTTACTCAAAAAAAAAAACTTTTAAAAAATTTTATTACATCACATTTTCATAGTAATTTTATACAAGTATCCGTATAATTATTGGTGTTTAATCATTATATGTTTTTTATTTTTTTGACAGAGAATCAGTATCGTAGATAGTTAGTAAAATATTCCTCTAATATATAATTAACTTACAAGGACAAACTACATATTTATGTCTAATATTTATTGGGTTGGTCACAAATGGGTAGCACTTGGGTGTCTTTGGCTTCGGTGCCTTTGTCTCTATCTCTCTCCTAACCAATAATTCTCTCTCATCAAAATAATTTATTTTAATCATTCCATTATCACTCTCTTTCCTCTAAAATACACTAAAGTCACCAAAGTCACCCAACACAAAGTCACTGAAGTCCCACCTGTCACAAATATAGAGGTAGTTAGACCATCTACGGTGAAACTCTCCTATTTGGATGCTTAAGTGAGTCACACATGTTACACATCATTCATTTTATAATTTTTTAATGTAAATACCTAACAAGCACTCAATTCTTCCAACGCAACACCACAACAAAATTTATTAATAGGTCCCACTATTATTACATTTCTAAAACACTCATTTATTTCAATAGAAAATATTAAATGAAATTCACATAAAAAACGAAGAGAGAGAAGGTCATTCTATTAACACCTTTCTCTATAAGCATCAATAAATATCACTCCACAATGAGAGTGTCTATTTAGCTCGGTGCTAAATAGGTGAAGCACCCAATAATGTGGATGGTCTAAGAAATCGAATTGAGAGGAATGTTTAAAATTCTGCTCTTCTCCCAACTCGTTTTGCTCATTCCCAACCAAATTTCTGAAAATGCTCATGCTTGAGTCAACTCACGCTAGTGTTAATTCTGCGTGACTTAACTCACGCTAGTGTTATCTCCGCATAAGTTAACTCACGCTACGTGAGTTAACTCACACATGGATATTATGGGAAATTCAGTTCGGAACGAGCAAAATCAGTTGGGTGAAGAGCAGAATTCTAATGTTTACGAGGAGTGTTATCAACACTAATATCTAATATTGATTTTCAAAAACAAAGCGGACCTTTTTAAAAATGAATCTACATTTCTTTCACCTAATAACGTAGTGAATGTAAAAGAAAATGTTGAAAATATAATATTATTTAAAATATAAATTAAACGATAAGTGTATTAGAGTTGTAGAAATATAAATTAAATGATATTTTCTTCGATCTTTTTTTGTAAGAGACAAACATATCGATAAAAGTTGATATATTTTATTTTTAAAGTTACATGAGTATTCTTGACTAGTTCTATTCCGGTTGACCAATTTACCAAACAAACTCATCCATCATTGAAGATTGACTTGTGCTCTTCTTAAGATTGACAATGACTAGTGTTCTCAAGTTGTTTTTTTGAAGATTATTGCGAAAATTATAATAACAGTAAATACGACAAGAGAGTACTACAAATAAAATATTTATTACTCCATCTCTTCCTTCACAGAAGAAAAAGTTATGTGTATGTTTTCGAAGGATCTTTTAAGTAGTGTTTCAAGAACATTGATTAAAGATTTTTATAAGAAAATTTTGTTTTGAAAATATGTTATTATTTTTGGGGTAAGAATTTCGATGAATATATTTACAAATCCATCTCTAAGAATTATAATTATCTTATCACAATTCTTTCAAAATAATAATAATTATCTTATCACAATATTAAATAATTAATATAAATGTATTCCCTCCGGTCATATTTATAAAAAACATTTGACTTTTTTGATTCATAGTATAAATGATGTATTTGGTCTATATTTTAAACAAGATACATCAATTACTCAATAAATTTAATAAGTCAATTTTTTTCTTTATAAATAGGACTAGAGAGAGTATTTTTGGAATAATAACAATAAATGTGAATAGATTAGTTAATTTTTGTTTGTATTTTAATACATAAATATAATATATATATATATATATATATATATATATATATATAATTGAATGCAAAATAATACTCACTCCGTCCCAAAATATAAGGAAAAATTGGTCAACAAAAGTTAATGCATTTGGTTTAAAATTTGTAGCAGATACATCAATTTATGTTGACCTATTTTTACTTACATTTTGGGACAGAGGAAGTACAACTCTAGCTGTCCGAAGAATTCACCCATATATATTATTGTAAATATATTTTATACTATGTCATATCATTAAATACATCGCTACTATTTCTAAAGTCAAAGTCAAACATATAATTTATCGTGACTTGTATCAAAATTAAACTAACAATAACAATGAATATGAAAGTGATTGAGAGAGTTTCACTTTCTCATTGTGTGGGACTCTTTACCAAAAGGAATTCAAGCCTATTTGTAGACACATCTCAACCTTTAAAACACATTTCAAACCACTTGTTGTTACATGTAGTTGTCTAGTGTAGTGTTACAAGCCTTCACTTCTTTTATTCCTATTCCCTTCATTCACTCCTAAAAAGTTTGTTTAGGAGTTGAAGTGGGAAACAATGGAGAAAAAGAAACACCATTTTCTCATGCAACATTGTTGTCTTTTCCTTTTCATTTTCACCATTTTTACTACTAACATTCAAGCTTTTGATTATGGTGATGCTCTTTCAAAGAGCCTCCTTTATTTTGAAGCACAACGTTCAGGGAGGTTACCTTACAATCAACGAGTCACTTGGCGCGATCATTCTGCCCTCATTGATGGTCTAGAACAAGGGGTTAGCTCAATTTGCATTAACATATCAAATAAATATATCTAATGGTTTTTCACTTTGTTGGTATTTAAATTTAAGTTTTTTTTTTACTATGTACATTTTATTGTGTAGGTGGATTTGGTTGGAGGGTATTATGATGCAGGTGATCATGTAAAATTTGGTTTACCAATGGCATTTACTGTGACAATGCTTTCATGGGGTGCTATAGAATATTTGCAAGAAATTGAAGGTGCTGGTGAGTTACAACACACAATGGAAGCAATTAAATGGGGCACTGATTATTTCATCAAAGCTCATACTAGTCCAAATGTTTTGTGGGCAGAGGTAATTCAATTTCAATATCCAATTAATCAATTCCACTTCTTTAATTTTGTTACATTGATTATGAAGTTGATTAATTAAGATTTTTAATTGAATTGTTTTAGGTTGGTGATGGTGACACTGATCATTATTGTTGGCAAAGACCAGAGGACATGACAACTTCAAGAAGAGCATTCAAGATAGATGAAAACAATCCTGGTTCAGATCTTGCTGGAGAGACAGCAGCAGCTATGGCAGCTGCTTCCATTGTGTTTAAGAAAACAAATCCACATTACTCTCACTTACTCTTACACCATGCTCAACAGGTAGTAAATCTCTGGTCGATACTGACACGACACGTTGACATCCGTAGTAATTTGAGAAAATAGAATAATTTATGTTACTATATGTGCCAACATTTTGTTGGTGTCAAACACCAAAACATGTTGGATTCTGAATACGCCTCAAAATTGAAGTGACAAATTTACTTAAATTATTAGTACTATTAATCAATGTATTAATTAAATTGATTAATTTGACTAGGTACTAAAATTAATAATTGTTGCAACACCGTTTGTTTGAAAATATTAAGCATGTTTGATTTTGAAAATTATGTACTAATAAAGTTGATTAATTATTGAAACCAATTAATATATGTTTTTGTTTTTGTGTAGTTGTTTGAGTTTGGAGACAAGTATAGAGGAAAATATGATGTGAGTGTTGGAGTAGTGAAAAGTTACTATGCGTCGGTGAGTGGATACATGGATGAGTTGTTATGGGCTGCCACGTGGCTTTATAAAGCCACCGACAAAGAAGAGTATTTAGATTATGTAATTAACAATGCTAATAACTTTGGTGGCACTGGTTGGTCCATAACAGAGTTCAGCTGGGATGTCAAATATGCTGGTCTCCAACTCATTGCTTCTCAGGTAAACTTTCTTAATTTAGTTTCCATTTTATCCAAAGTTTTAAAAAAATGGTTTGATACTATATTAAAATCTTTGATGTCATTAATGCAACTATAATATTGATTTCGATATCGCTGCATGCGTACCATAACCGTAATTGAAGTGGCATCAAGCCATCACAGTATCACACACTAAGTGATGAGAAGAAGAAAATTACAGATTCAAATTTGCGTTTTAATATATTGAATGTCTTTTTTTATCGTATAAATTATTTCGGTACAATATATATTATATTAAAAAAAGTAAAATGATACTTATTTTTGAAGAAAAGAAAATCTTGTTAAAATCACACTTATTTTAGAAATGTTCTTAAGATCTGTGAAGGTAATCTATAACCTTACCTCTTATCTATTAAGTTCTTGGTGAGTGTGTGAGCTTTTTTTTCCCTCAAAATTTTCTTTGGTCCATGTGGAATGGCATATTTCTATTCAACTTTATCTAGATTTGGCTTTACTAATTTGAAAACGATAGGTTAAATCTTACTCCATTATTTTTAAAATGTCATTCATGGAGTATGCATGAATTAAAGTATATTGGTGTATTATCTTTAGGTATCATAAAATGAAAAACTATTAAAAGTGTATCCAAGGGCATGCATGTGCTGCTGCCTAGTGGTGCTTTAGCTTTGCATCATGTGTATAATTAAAGTGATGTTGCTTATGGTTGAGCCTAATGTTGGAGAAGCAAGAGGATGGAATGATATACTTTTAAATCAAATTTCAACAATAAAATGTAATTTTAAAAAGGAAAATGCCATGTAATTTTAAAAAGGAAAATGCCATTTCTAGCGAGAGATATGCATAGTGAGATTTTCCCGATACAACTGACAAGTGTTTATTGTTCACTTCCTATTTTTCTGTCACACCTCCATGTATTGCGGCAAATAGTGCATTGTGATTGGTTGCTCTTTATTCTTGAAGAAATCGCGATGCTTCTTTTCTAGAGATATAACACAACTTTTTTAAAAATGGTTAGAAGGAGAGACATCATTAAAAGTGATCGGTCAAATTCTTCAATAGAGATTAGTCATCGACAAAGCTAGTGGATATTTTGCACCAATAATAAGATAACCAAAGAACATGTAATTTGATCTAAAGAAATAAATTGAGTTGAATAATCAATAAAACCAAGTCAAAACATCATGTTCTTCACATGCTTGCTTATTGGTATAAGAGATTAGCAAAGAATTTACAATCTAACTATGATGCTATATTTTGCAGTTTTTAAACCAAGCAAACCACAAGAAACATAGTGATATACTTGACCAATATAGGTCAAAAGCAGAGTACTATATATGTTCATGTCTCAACAAAAACATCAATGGAACCAATGTGGAACGAACTCCAGCTGGATTACTATATGTCAGACAATGGAACAACATGCAACATGTTTCAACAGCATCATTTTTACTCACAATCTACTCTGACTTTTTAAAAAACACGAATCAAAAACTCACATGTCATGGAGGAATTGTAGATCATAAAGAAATTCTAAGTTTTGCAAAATCACAAGTTGATTACATTTTGGGCTCTAACCCTATGAACATGAGCTACTTAGTGGGCTATGGGCCTAGTTACCCTAAAAGGGTCCATCATAGAGGAGCATCAATTATGTCATATAAGGAGAATAAAGGGTTTATTGGATGTACTCAAGGGTATGATAATTGGTATAGTAAGGAAGATCCTAATCCTAATGTTTTGGTTGGAGCTTTGGTTGGTGGTCCTGATTGGCAAGACAATTTTGAAGATAAAAGGAACAATTTTATGCAAACTGAGGCTTGCACGTACAATACTGCACCTTTAGTAGCTCTTTTTGCAAAGTTCTTGCATATTGAAGACAATAAAATGGTACATGATTGTAATTCACTTTTGGTTGCTTCCTTTAAATAGATAAATAAATATATAGTAAAAGAAATTTTAATATTATCTCTTTGATCTATTCATGCTTATGCCCATTCCATGAACTCTCTTAGCGCCTCCAAGTTTATTCATTTCAAATTTATCTTTAAACAAGTTATAACATTTTCCACTGATTTCATACACTTCTTCTGTTTGATCTTCATGCTTAATTTCTTGATATGAACCTCAACTTTAGCATTATGTGATCCTTCGCCTAGATCCCCACCAAGCTATTATGATCTTTCACCAACGTAGACATTCTGATTTCATCAAACAACACATCTTTGCTAATGATAGACCTTGGTTCACGTGGCCCATCTTTCATAGCTCATATCCCTTCACTCTAGTAGGATACCCTATGAATGCACGAGGTTAAAAGTTGTTTCTATTTATCTTTTATGGACCAAGTTGGGTCTCATGGTTTTTCTAAAGAGTTAAAACGAGTCTTAATTCAAAATTAAATAGAGACATTCTTACTACCAAAAAAAAAAAAGAGACATTCTTATAAAGAAATTATTAACTTATTTTAAAAATTATGTAACTTTTGAGGGGGAAAAGGGTATCATGTATTAAGTATATATTTCGTAGTACGGTGGATATGTCATAATCACGTTCATCCACTGTATTTTTGCAGAAGCTCAATACCATCGCAACCGAGGGCAAAGCCCAAGAGAAGAAAAAAATTGTCCGTTTAATAGTCAAGATAGGATAGAGACAAAATATGATATGAACATGGTAAGCATTAATCATATCATTGTTTGATGTGCGTACATGTTAACAAACATGATATCATTATTTTATTATGATTAAATGAGAAAATTACTCTCATAATTAATTAAATAATTTTAAAACGACATGTAATTAATTATAATAACAAATCCATGATATCATTATTTTAAAAATTACAACATTCTAAGGAATGAATTTTTAATCCTATCATGATAGTTTCTAACTCATAATAAAAATTACAAAGGCAAGATATGATTGGATAGGAACTTAGTTTATTTTATCATATCTCTTTGATGCATCAAACATGAAATTTAAGCAGAATATGATAAATATATCATATCATCTCTCCCAATCCTAGCCATCAAACGAGTCGTGAGAAACTAATATGATGTTCCCAGGCATGCAAGCCCTGAAAATATTAGCAAACAAAAGACTCTAAAGCTTATTAGGAGGAGTCTCCAAAAGATTAAAATTCATAGAATCCATCGAAATGCTAAAGTTAGCAAACTAATCTGCACTTATACTACCCTCGCAGCAAGTACGGTTAACTCACACAGTCCAACTCAAGTTTAAAAAATTTCGAATACGTTGAACAAACGTAGGAATAGTCCCACTAAACTTGCAAATATCAGTAATCATGTCTAAAAGAGTCTTCAAGTCACTTTATATTATAAGATGAGTTATATTTTCCCCCAAGCCGATGAACACCCCTAGACTTCTTGGTAGTATTTTATTTTGTTTGTTTGACTTGTGATGAAGTTACTTGGTTTAAATTTTTATCTCTGTATTAGTTTAAAATTTGTGTTAGCTTTGTATATCTTTTTTATTTGGGCTCCCTTTGCTTTTGAGCCTTTTATCTTTTGATCGGATGGCTTTCGACAATTGCTTTTCTGACATCAAAAAGTTCCTAAAAACACATGAAAGTTACGAAATTGCTCCCTGATGCAGTTAACTACCGCTGGCTCCCAGCTGCAGCTCACTATCGCTGGCTCCAGCTGCAGTTAACTACAACTGGCTTTGCAGCACATAAGTGCAGTTCCTGGAAAAAAATCAATTGTGATTTTACGCGTTTCAGTCGAAAAATCAAAATAAATTGAAACTTATTCGGAATTCTACGAAACTTTACAAACTCTCTATATGTATTTTTATAGAGATGTATGCAAAAAAACCAGCTCAAAATTCAATTTCTAGGTCGATGTTTTGATGTTTTGGTTTCTTGAGTTATTGGCGCATTAAAAATTCATATTTAATCCATCCGTTGTCAGAAAATTCTAATTTTTTGTGGAAAATATTTTTTTTATGTCCTTAACATGTGTGCAAAAAATAATGAAAAAATCCGGTTCTGCATGGAAGAAGTAAACACATAGAAGCTAAGTTCCATTTTCTGAGGGAGCAAGCGAACAAGGGAGCACTACAGGTTGTTCATTGTTCCACTGAGCTGCAGCTTGCAGACTTATTCACTAAGCCATTGAAGGTTGACAGGTTCATCAAGCTAAGGAGTTTGATTGGCATGAAAGAAGTGGAATCCATTGAAGGTTGACAGGTTCATCAAGCTAAGGAGTTTGATTGGCATGAAAGAAGTGGAAACTTGTATACATTTGTTAAAAGAATTAGATCAATGAATGCAAAGCAACTAGATAATTTCTCTTTAGACATCACAATTTCGCTCACAATCAGATCATAACTTTTTATCGGTTATTTTTGTGTAAAATCTGATTGGATCGTTTCAATCGACTTTTTCAGGAATGCGGGCAATTTTGAGGCGGCTAAATAGCAATAGTCATTCAACCACTACTTACACTAGCAATTGTAACTTTCGATCGACTTTTTCGATAATGTGGGCAATTTTGAGCTGGCTAAATAGCAATAGTAATTCAACTGCTACTTAAAAAAGTCATTCAACTACTACTTACACCATATGGCATGGAAGTAATATTTGTAGTCCATTAAATTCAATCTTAAATAGCAAAATAAATTTTTACTACTTACACCATCTTGGTTTGGGGTGGATAAATATTACTTGTACTTTATTGTTGAATTATTCTTTTTTAAGAAACCAAACTAGTTGTAATTGACATAAGGTAGAATCGAACCTGAGACCTTGAGATGAGCATACTTTAAGGTCTCAAGCCAACACCATCAGAACAATCTAAGTGAGTCTTTATATTGTTGATCTAACACCCTTTGTAGTTTGTACCATATTTTCGGCCATCTACCGGTATTTTTACATTTGATGATTAAATTTTTTTTTCTTCTGAAATCATGGTTTGATTTATGAGAACCTCTATATCAATCTTGACGACTTCATTCAAGCTAACACATGTTTTTAATTGAATTTTCAGAGCCAGCTTTATAACACATGATAAAATTAATTTCTAGAATCTCCTCTCCAAATTTTGCCGACTTCACCATACATAGGATTAGATAGAAGCATATAAATATATGAAGTGGAAGAAATTGTGAGATAAAAATTGGGTGCATGTAGAAGGACAATTTCAGTATTATCATTCAGTTTTAATAAAATTGGGTGCAACAAGAAATTTTTGGGGTATAACTAGAAATTGTCCTAAAAAAATTAAGTTTAAAACTATAAAATAAGGTTGAATCCTTCAAGAACCTCATTGATGATCTAGTGACTCACAATCATTCAAAAGAAAGGGAAAGCGTTATGACTTAGATCTTTGCTGCAAAACATGGTAATCTCAAGGAGTTCAAATCTCTCATAAACATTGTAAAATGGTCATTTTGTCATTTAAAAAAAAATATAGTTTTTCTCTTCCATAGTTATTTTTATCTTATTTTGTCTAGACTTTACATAACACAAAAACTTCAAGAATGACCTACATAACTTACTCATATATATAATGAAAATAACGATTAATATGTTGAACCAACAACTTATACTAAAAGGGGAGTTGAAAGTTACACTATAAATTATCAGACTTTGCAGACTAAGTCAAAATCATCAAATCTTTACGATAAAAATGATACCAGTTCATCAAGTCATCTGGTTTTGGAGTACCCAAAGTTGAACAAGTTGATCGATCGAAGTAAGCGTCACTATGGAAGTTACGAAGTTACAAAGTTAGAACACTGATAACAATGAGAAAAAGTCGAAAAGGCAAAGTTTTATCAACAATGACTAATATTTTTAGGTTTTTTTTTTTATGAAAAATATTTTTACTTCAAAAAATGGCTAGTATTTTTCGATGGAAAGTTTTTTTACTTCAAAAAGTCGAAAACCAAAGTTAAACGCAAAAGGTTTGTTTACGGGTTAACTCCATGTATGCAGCGGTGGCCCTGAGGGTGGGCAGGAGGAGGCGGCAGCCCATGACACCATTTTTTTAAGGACACCAAAATTATTATTTTTACTTAATATTTAGTATTATATAGATATATTTCTTTTTAATTCGCTTAATTTTGATTAATTCTATTGAAAATATATTTTTAGAGAACTTTAATTATAAATGAATTTTTTGCAACAAAAAATACAATAAACTTTCTGATGGCACATAAATCCTCAATAAAGCTTTTAACCGTAGCCTGCGTTTGCTGATTTCTTAGTAATGTCACCAAATATATGCATAACATTTTGCTAATTATTCATGCAAATATCACACTTACCATGTCTAGAATACATTTAGTTTATTTCTTTTTAAAAATTAGAATGTTTAAAAAGATTAAGAGTTTATATCAATAATTCAGAAGTCTGGAGTAGTAGTTTTGCAGCAGAATTTTCATGACAACACAATTCCATTCCTGATGCACCGGAAAGTTTTAGTTTGAAGGCGTCCACCCGATAAAAAAGAGGAAAAAAGTTAATTTCAACTGAAGCACAAATTCAACTACCAATCAGTGATTCTTATAAACTTGTGACATTTCTAGTAACATTGTACATGGAAAAAATAGGTGATTGTATGAAAACAGAACACACAGAAAACATTAAAGAAATGATGAGTTACACCTTTGTGCGCTGCTGCAGAGACTTCCTTCAAGCAAGCATGATAACTCTTGATGGCACAGAATTCTTTCAATTGTATTTCATCAAACAAATTATCCTCAAATAAAACATTTCTGAATTGGTTATTGATTAAATTCCTAGAGTTTCCTTTGCTAACTATATCCTAAAGGGATGTAGAAAGGAAACAACTTCCAGTTTTATTTAATAACACTTCTTAACAAAACATGATCAAATAAGAATGATAAGATTGTATCGTTCACGTCAAACTTATTTTAAACACAAGGTAAAATCTAAGTAGATGAAGTAGCATTTTTTCATTTATTTCCTATCTGTTTCTAACAAAGTAAATCCAATTCAGGGTACTTATATAAATTTTCCTTAAAAATATTTGAATGTGAAATTTATAATTGTTTTTTTGTACAGACATTCTTTTTAACAGAATCGACAAAGATAACTGTAATGCTGGTTGAAAAGTGAGAATTCTATCTTTTATTTGGTATACGATCATATATGACATTTGCAAGTATTATTTCCTCAAAAAAGAAGAACCAAACACTTCTGTAATATGAATTCTAGCTACATACAACTAGTTAAAAACATAAAGATAAACTGGAACTTTTATTTTATTTTTGAACGAAACTGGCAATTTTATTAAGTAACGATACAAATTTACAACTAGTCGCAAAACATTCAGTACATTTTTACAATCCAAAATCAAATAAGAGTGAAGAGATTGTCGAACTCACATCAAACTTATTTAAAACCGCAGCAATAAGATTATGACATTTGCACCATCTGATTCTGATTCTTCGTTGTACCATGGTTCCTCCTCATTCTTGTCCTTCTTTTCACTCTTCTCTTAGGCTGACAACGAAATATCATCACAAGCCATCCAGGCTTTCCGATTAAAAACATACAATATCCAATTCCTATTCCAATCACAAATCCACATCCATATCCAATTGCCACTGGTTCCCATCCAAATCCAAATCTCTCTTCACTCCAAGATTCGTTGGATGAAGGTGGAGAATTATGTTCAGGTCCACAAATCTTTGACAAGGGAAATCCACATAACTCCAAGTTTCCTTGATAGGAATCATTTAAAAATGTATTGAATTGCTTTCCTTGAGGTATTTCTCCCGCAAGATGATTATTGGAAAGATCCAAGACTTCAAGACCGTTCAGATTGGTTAATTCTGAAGGAATCACACCGGTTAACATATTTGAGGAAAGATCCAAAGATTCCAAGTATGACAAGTTTCCTATGGATTGGGGAATATGACCGGTAAGTCTGTTATGGGAAAGGTTAAGCCCTTTGAGTGCATGAAGCTCTCCAATAGCATTTGGAATCTCTCCTTCAAATTTGTTTCTTGACAAATCAATAATTACAAAGATTTTTGGAATTTTCACCAGTGTCATTTTGTTCCCTTTTGTTGCCACAGTCACAGAATCTGAGTATTGTCCATCCAATAATTCATATGACTCATCCAAGTATTGCAAACTGCTATCCCCAACCAATTGAGTAACATTCTTCATGGCTTCATAATTTTTTAAATAGGCTTTTGGTAGAAAACCACTAAAGTTGTTGCCCGATATATCAAAAATGATTAAACTTGAAAATAAATGCTTGATATTTAAGTTCTCAATGGGACCATGCAACTTATTGTCTCGTAAAACCAACACTTTCAAATATTGCAGAGTTTGAAGCCAATTAGGAAAATTGTCTTCTATTTTGTTGCTGCCAAGGTTTAGAAACTCCAACTTTTTACACCGAGACATGGATTTCGGAAAATGGCCTTCTAATTGGTTGTCATTGAGATTCAGACTGACAAGCTTACTGTACTTTGAAAAGTTACTTGGCAAAGTGCCATGAAACATGTTCATATGTAGATCCAAAACTTGAAGGGATGGTAAATCAGCAAGACATTGTGGAATGATACCGGTCAAATTGTTGCTTCCCAAGTTGAGAAATTCAAGTGAACTGATATTGCAAACTGTCAAAGGGATTTCACCATCCAGTAAATTAAAACTAAGATCAAGGCCTAACAAATAACCATTGGATGTATTGACGTTAATCCATTGATCTATTGACATGAACAAGTTTTGAGAGAGGTTCAAAAACTTCAATGAATTTTTTTTAAGTAACCAATTGGACATTCTTCCATGAAGTTTGTTATTGGAAAGATCAAGAAAAAACAAAGTTGGGAATTCTCCTTGTAAGTTGTGAAATTCGATCAAATTAACAGAAGACAATTGCAGTTCTCGTAGGTGGGAAAAACTATAATTGACATTGGATTTGAAGTTTAGTGACAATTGATTATTCCATGAAAGGGATAATAATTCCAGTTTTGTAAGTTTGGAGAATAGTTGAAAATTGATAACACCACTCAAGTTATTTGATGATAGATCTAGTCCAGTTAGGTTTGGAAGGTTGAAAATAGATTTTGGAATATTACCGTGTAGCTTGTTGTTGGTTAGAAATAGATTCTCTAAGGAATACGCTGAGATTGCACCGATATGCCCTGAAAGTTGATTATTTGATAGATCCAAACTTACCAAACAAGGCAAAGATAACAAAGAGGAAGGAATTGTTCCATTTAGCAAGTTGACATTTAAATTCAAATTAATCAGTTTTTGGAACCCTGGGATTATGTTGGGGAGACGACCCTCTAATTTATTCCTAGAAAAATGTAATGAAACAAGTTGAGTCAAATTAAATAATGAAGACGGAATTTGTCCTTCTAAATTGTTAGAATATAGACTGAGTTGTTGCAGTTTAGCCATACCACCAAACACATCTGGGATTTGACCGCTAAATGAATTGGATGAAAGATTCAAGTGAATGAGATGTTGAAGGTTTGAAAGTGATGTTGGCAATTCACCTCTAATGTTGTTATCACTCAAATCTAATACTTGAAATTTGTTTGACATTTGAAATGCGTTTGGAATTTGACCACTGAGTTCGTTGTTACCGAGATATAAGAAAGTTAGAAGTGGAAGTGTTAAAATTGAGGATGGGATTGAACCGTTTAGGTGGTTATTTGAGAGAGTTAGAGAGGTGAGATGTGTGAGGTTAGAAAAAGACATAGGAATTTCCCCTTTGAATGAACAAAATGAAAGATCTAAGATTCTAAGAGAAGTGTTGTAACTCAATTCTGGAAGTTGGCCTTGAAGTTCATCATTATTTGACATATAAAGCTCTTGAATACTTGGTAAACAAAAAAGGCTTCTTTTCAGTTTTCCACTTAACCCTGTTGATTGAAGATTAAGAGTAACCAAAGAGAAAGATTGATTGAAGAGTAATTCTATGGAGTTTGGTCTTATTGAAGACATATCATTTTCATCCAAAATTAGTTTCCTCAAATTTGTTGTATTTTGCACAAGCCTCTTCAAGGTGGTCTCTTTCCAAACTAAATCATCATTCTTAGAGAGATGAAGTGATTGTAATTTGGAAAGTTGTGAAATTTGAGTTGGAATTTCACCATACAAGGAACTATCAGATAAGTCAAGATGAGTAAGACTCAGAAACCCACCAAACTTAGAATGAAAACGAGAGCCGGAGAAATCAATATTAGAAAGGTTGAGTGTTTGGAGGTGAGAAAGACGGAAAATGGTATTGTTAGGATGGAATATACCTTGAAGGCCTTCACAGTGGAGGTTGAGGCCAATCACATGACCAGATATCGTGTCACATGTGACACCATGCCATGAGCAGCAATCAGTCTCATTTTTCCATGTTGTTGTTTTCCGAAGAGATTCATCACAAGAATAATAAGATTCAGAATTTATAGTGAAGGAGGCTTTGAATTGAAGCAAAGCTGAGTTCTCATCATTATGACATAAAAAATTGAAAGAGGAAGTGAAGGATAGAAAATGGAAGAGAAAAAGATACAAAAACAGAAACAAGGATGCCATGAACGGATGATTTTGTGGAAAGTGTTATTAAATGGTTTAACTGAAAGAAAGAAAACCAATATAAAAAAGTAAGTGTGGATGAAATGGTGAGGAATGCAATGTAAATATTTATATTTATAGCCATATTGAAAATACAATATTCAGTTTTGATGGTCTTTGCTTGGTGACCAATGGTCATTTTCATTCAATATAATTGTTAGATGTTTCTATACACCTGAATGTATATGTCTGGACTGTAGACTGATCATGAATTCAACGAAGGTGTATAATATATCTCAATTGAAACTTATAACTTTAATTAACTTCACGGTCTTATTTGATAACAAAATTAATTAATAATCATAAAATATTTTTGTAATTTTATATATCTGGTGCTGTTGTACAGTTATACGTCCAATATCTGGTGCTATGAACATAGCAAGCCATTTAAAAGAAAACCTCCTGCCAAAATTACACATCATTCTTATTTTTTTTAATCAAATGCACTCCTTTATCACTCACAAGGTACAAAAGTCTTCATTTTCTAGATTACAATAATACGTAGTATGTGGGAAATAGTACATTATAGGCTAAAGTTAAGACATACATACCGTAATTGATCGGTTGTTAGGCAAGTTATTAATACTACTAATGATATATATGGGATATTTTGTCCCATAACTTAAGTCCTAACTCAATTGATAAAAATGTCGAAATTGATAGGTCGGACATCATGGTCGGAGTTCAAATTCCGGTACCTCCACTTAGGCAAGTTATTAATACTACTAATGATATATATGGGATATTTTGTGGAATATTTTGTGGAGTAATAGGCAAGCCATTGTCCGAAAAGAAAAGAAAAAAAAGTTTCAAAGCAAGCAATATGTTAAAAGGAAAAATCGACCATAGTACCTTGTGGAGTGGCTACCATTTATTGATAAACGAATTACTTCTCTGGAGAAAGACCTTGAGCATGAAAGGGAGAAAAAGGTTAAGATTGCTGAATCCCTTAGCCTGGCTCCACTTAACCTTACTGCAGGAACCAAGGAGGTACATAAGCCTATTTCATTTTCAACTCCAGTCCGACCTTACTTCTCGAGAGTGTTACGCTTCATTCTGGCTAAAGACGCATAAACCAGGTTTCTTTTAATTTATATTATTGGTGGTCTACGACGTCTCTTCGTATAGGTTACACCAGTTTATAATGTGGTTTATGTCTTTATTGTGTTTGTTACAATAACGTCGTGTAGTTTTCTTTTAGACACATCTTGTGATTAACTGATTTGGTTTTTAATTTATTATGCATTTGGCTTCTTGCAAAAAAAAAAAACTCCAGTCCGACCTCAACTAAGCGATAGAAGACTTTGAGACTAGCATGAGCTAGTATTCCGTCTCTTTCGACTTCCATTAACTTTTCTCTTTTGCTTTGTTGTAATGTAATTAAGCCAATCATTAGATTGTTCTACTTTTAATATAGGCCAAATGCTATTTTGATCCTTTTAGTTTGACAGAATTTTTAAGTTAGTCATTTAAGTTTCGAAACTTTCAATTAGGTCTTTATAGTTTGACAGAATTTTCAAGTTAGCCCTTTAAGTTTCAAATAAGTCTTTTTAGTTGATAAACTATTTCACTATCATCGTTTCAGAACTTTCAAATAGGTCCTTTTAGTTTGAAACTTTTGAAACTTAAAGACTAACTTGGGAATTCTGTCAAACTAAAGAGACTTATTTGAAACTTTTGAAACTTAAAAGACTAACTTGAGAATTTTGTCAAACTAAAAGGACCTAATTAAAACTTTTAAAACTTAAAAGAATAACTTGAAAATTCTTTCAAACTAAAAGGACTAAAAGTGATATTTGTTGTTTCTTTTATGAACAGTCTATAATGCCTTAAATATTGCATATTAACTAATGACTCAATGGTTTTCTTTTCTGAAAGCATTTTAATTTGCTTAAGTAAATATTCTGAAATGGAAATAGAAAATTAGCTTGTTATGGTTTTTGTTTGTTTTTTTTATTTGTTATAGGTATGTGTTAGAGACCCAATAAAATTTTATTTTATTTTTATACTGGATTTGATGGTCCTGTTTTGTTTCCTAAAAACAGGTATTATTTGTTGATATTTGCCTCAAAATTGGTATCGAAGAATTTGCTAAAATGTGGCACTTGATTTGGAATTGTGACACAATTTGTGTCTTAGTTTTGGAGCAATCCATTTGAAATATTGTGGCACGATAGCATAAAATCGTGGTACAATTTGAGGATAACACTCGGTTCGTACTAAGTACAAATCCTCAATCGTGTCACGATGAGAGTTTAACGTGGTACGATCTCTCATATATAAAGCTTCATTTTTCACTTTTTTGAATGAGTTTCAAGAGATAGAAACTTTGAAAATCAAATGAGGTAATTTTATGGCTGAGTGTCTTTGGTGAGAGGTTCTCTTGACTTGGAAAACATTTGTAAACACGTTGGGTAGTGAGATCTCTTATTAGAGGAAGGGTCAAAAAACTTCATTTAGTGTTTTCTCTTAAGATTCATTCTACGTGTGGGTGACTTTAAAAATGGGTAGAAATTAGGGTTTGTTCTTTGTGAGCTTTTATACTAATTTTTTGTAACATATTTGTATCACTCTTATCATAGTAGATCAGAGATCTGCCATATCCCCCAGTTTAGGTCATTTTGGATTGAAATGGGTAAACAATATTGGTGTGTTGTTTTCTTTCTCTTCTTTCTTATCTTTGTTGCTTTGGATATGCTTGTGGTATTGCTTCACACTTAAATCTAGATCTGCTTATTGTTGTTGTTTGATGTTACTTTGCTCATTAATTACTACTCCATTTACTCCACACATCTAAGTTTCATTGTTATGGTTTATTTGTTTGAATTCACAACAAGTTTGTTAAGGTGTTTGTTTGATTTTTATTTGTTTATAGGTATTGTTATAGACCCAATGTGAAAAAAATTCTTTTTCTTTTATGTTGGATTTGGTGGTCCTGTTTTGTTTCCTAAAAAGATTTGTTTTTGTATGCATATGATGATATGTATGACATGTGTTTGGATTATTTGAAGATATGTATGACATGTGTTTGGATTATTTGAAAGATGATAAATTCTTTCATTTTCTATCATAATAAGGAGTCTTCGCTAAGACAATTGTTGAATAAAGCGAAAGTTACGGTTTGTTGGTGGTTAAAAGATAAACACTTGAATTCATCTCGAGTTTTATAATCTTGGTTTCATGACATGTCAACTTGTCTTGGATTTCCTACCTTGTAATGTTTGTTTTAGTTATGTTGTTTCATTGTGGTGATCTTTTTATCTTGATATTTTTTTAAATCTATTCTCTTTGGTGTGAATCAGGTATCATTTGTTTGTAATTGTATAATCTAATCACTCGATTCAAATAAGATCGTACTCGGTGGCAAAGTTCTCCTTCTAGAGAATTTAACAAATTAATCCTCTCTTTTAAAAGGATAAAATTGTAAAAGCAATAAGTAAGGGTATGTTAATGAAGAAACATAATAAATTTTGTATTGATATAATAAAATGGACAAATAATTTGAGACAAAAAAGGAATGAAAGTTGACATGTATTGTGAGACACATGGAGTACTTTACTTTATGGGCCGAACATAGTTGACCAATATAATCTTGTACCACTCGTGATTTAAAGAAAAAAGTGTAATCATTTATCAATAGGTCTTGTTAACGAGTGCTCTTAGGCATTTGTTAAATATTCAAAAATAAAAATATTTAATAACTTTCATGCAGGAAAAATTGTTTTTTTAAAGTTTCAATGTATTAAATACACAAATTCTAAGATTTTATTTTTTACTTTATACTTATTATTAAATGTTCTTAGGACATTTGTTAACATTTTCCTTTATAAATTACTCGTAATGTTACACGGTAAGTCGAGCCTTAATTTTCTCTTTTTAGGCTATCTCTTCCATTTTTTCATTTTTTTTTCTTTATTTTAATCTTAATAAGTTGTTTTCACTAAAAATATAGATTTTTTCTTCTTGTTTTCGTCGTTTGAGTGCGGCCCTGGGTTGTTCGTCTTGTGCGACGTTGTTTGATTTATGGTCTTGTTACGATTTTCATTTGGTTTCTATTGAAAGATTAGTTAATCAATCAATGACTTAGACGTCAATGTTGTAAATCCGGAGACATGAGTATTTCGATCATTTTGAATTTATCATATAATTTGTAGGTATTTTGTCGATGTGGACTATTAATTTAGATGATGTAAATTTGTTCATAAATTCATCATTTATATGTTGTAGTGGTGCTAAATATGTAATTGTATTTGATGTACTCTATCAATCTAAACGAGTATCGTTTTATTTTTGTAAAATAAAAAAAAATACAGAGCACATTACATAGAAATGAGTACATGTGATACTGAATCCACAAGGAAACCCACTTTGATTAGTTGCCAAGAAAATAAGCTCATTGCGCACCTTTCAAAGAGTCAGCTGTTAAATCAACAACAACCTACTCTCTTATCTTGTCTAAGGTGAAAACAACAACTTTCAGTCGTAACAAAAAGACCATCCGACTATATATGAACATCCCTAGCCAATAAAAAAAACTTGTACCAAATGGAGCTTGTCAAATAAATTTAGCAAAAAGACGATCATCTGATTCCGATGCGCGGGGTTCCCTCTCATCTAAAAATTTATTTAGACGTGGGGTTCTTTCTCATCTAAAAATTAAAAACCTCACGCCTAAGTAAATTTCTTCTTTTTTTTTAAGGGAAAATTTCTTCTTGTAAAGCATTTGTTAAGAAAAAACAATAACCAATTAATCATCGAAGGGGCATAACTTTTCCACACCCTTTCCAACAAATGACCACTCATCACCCTCGAAGTAGAAATGGGAGAGAAATTTCTACTCAAGAAGGCATACATGGAGTTAACCGAAAACAAACCTTCTGCATTTAACTTTGGCTTTTCGACTTTTTGAAGTAAAAATATTAGCCATTATTGATAAAACTTTCGATCGAAAAATACTAGCCATTTTTGAAGTAAAAATGTTTTTCATACAAAAAAAACCTAAAAATATTAGTCATTATTGTTGATAAAACTTTGGTTTTTCGACTTTTTGCTCATTGTTATCAGTGTTCACACACTCTCCTTTCAATTGGAATAAAATTCATATTTAATCATTGGAATCCTTATCCATAAAAAGATACGCCAAAATTACATTATAGTAGTTACTTGTTAGGTAAAATGGAGCAAGGCCTAACCAACAATCTATAGTGGTATATCTTGGACATCCACTTTTCAAACTAGAGATTGTATCTCAACCAAAGGTTTGAACGCTTATTAATCTTCTGCGCCTGAGTGAAACAAATGATATGAAATTTGAAAATGAAATGCTGACAAAACATCCATAGCATAATAGAATAATTTATGTGTTATAATATACAAGGTATGCGACTAAAGTTGCACGACATTTATTAGCCTTGAGAAAATGAATGATGTGAGAGAAATTTTAAAATATATGTGAAAAGTTGCAATAGTAAAAGAGACTTTTCTAAAGAAAAGGAGCAATGCTTGACAATTAAAATAATGTAGCCATTCATGAACAAATTCTTCAAAGAGTTGTTTCTCTTCACCAAGTACATAAGTTTTTCTATAAATAAGACACTTTGGAGACAGAAAATAATTGAAAAAAAGATATAGAACATCACATTCTTGTGAGTCTAAATTCTGTCGAAAATAATAATAAACCATTCTTTCTTTTCTTCGGTACAGGAGAGAAATTGAATTGACAAAACTTTATTATGTAAACTATAATTGATCGATATGATTGGTTTGAATGAGCAAGTCACGTCAAAGATTCCATCATATCCTCAAGGAGATTCGTTGATATACTTATTGACATCCGATTGACATAACTGATGGGGGAGAATCGAATTTAAAGGTTAGTGTGTCCCACACACGCTTTAGAATTTATGTGCATTCTTCATCATCTTCTTGATCAAGTTATTGCAGCAGACCCCAACATAGGTTCTAACAAATGACATGTTCAAGATTTTTTTTTGAACAACCATGTTCAAGATTATTAAATTGGGTTTGTCTAACATGAGCAACATTGCACATGTTAAAACAACTAATAGTAATAACTTTTTCTTAGAAAACAACAATTATATATTTAATATTAAACGTGCAAGTTTCAATACAAAACTTCTATTTTAATAGTTTTTCTATCATGTGCAAATATAAAAATAATCGGGGAAGAGAAAAACGATTCTTGAAGTTTTATGTGGGATATGAACTGAACCTTTATCAACTAGGGTGATTTCCTTTCACATATGTTTGATGATAGTTACCAAATGAATTATGCTACTGTTGCAGTTAGAGGGGTCAACAAAGTGGAAATAGAAAGCAAAAGAAATGTCCATGACCAAGAGGATTTATCTATGCCATCATGACCACGGCGTGCATATTAATTTTAACTATTTATATAATTAGTAATAGTAAGTTAAAGAATGTTTTAGTTGGGGAAGAAAAAACTCATGTTGATAAAACCTCATTGTAAGAATGTAAACTCACCAGCTTGTGTACCTTGTGAAGATTTTAATTTTCTTCTAATCTAGCACTTTTGTAAAGTGTGTGTTGCACTTCTAATCTAGCACTTTCGTAAACTCACCAGTATATAGGACCCACATGATTTGGTGAGACTCATGTGAATTTTAATCAATCAAAGAGAGTGTGTTGAAAAGTGTGTGTTAGAAGGTGTGTTGCTAGCATTCCTCTTGTGAGAAATATGCATGACAAAAATAGATATTCTTATAAGCTCCAAAAGCTTAAATATATTAGGCTAACGGTCATGAGGGTTTGTGGATCTGATGAAATGTATTAACCAGATTTCGATATATCCTTAACATGAATCTATTATTTGATTTATTCTTAGGTCAGTTAAATACTTTTAAATGATATCATGACTGAGCTATGAGCACGTATATGAGCACGTATGAAAACATGAGTGAAGTATCATAGATTTGAACGCTACAGACTCTTACCGAAAAACTGGAAGCTGTTTCCTTTCTGCATCCCTTCAGGATATAGTTAGCAAAGGAACCTCCAGGAATTTGATCAATGACCAATTCAAAAGTGTTTGATTTGTATAAGAAGCTCGAGGATAATTTGTTTGATGAAGTACAATTGAAGGAATTCTGTGTCATCAAGAGTTATCATGCTTGCTTGAAGAGAATCTCTGACGCACAAAGGTATAATTCATCCTTTCTTTAGTTTTTTCTGTGTGTCCTGTTTTCATACAATCACCTATTTTATCCATGTACATTTTCTTACAATATAATGTTACTAGAAATGTCACAATTTTATAAGAATCACTGATTGGTAGTTGAATTTGTGCTTCAGTTGAAATTAACTTTTTTCCTCTTTTTTATTGGGTGGATGCCTTCAAACTAAAACTTTCTGGTGCATCAGGAATGAAATTGTGTTGTCATTAAAAAAATTCTGCAAAACTACGCAGAACAGATGCCAATGTGGTGTGGTGGGCTACTACTCGAGACTTCTGAATTATTGATACAAACTCTTAATCTTTCTAAATATTCTAATTTTTAAAAAGCAATAAACTAAATGTATTATAGACATGGTATGAATTTATATTTGCATGAATAGTGATGTTATGCATATATTTGGTGACATTACTAAGAAATCAGCAAACAAGCAGGCTACGGTTAAAAGCTTTATTGAGCATTTCTGTGCCATCAAAAGTTATCATGATTGCTTGAATGGAGGCCGTAGCGCGCAGAGTATTATTGATTCTTCTTTCATGTTTTATGTGTATTATGTTTTCAACATAGGGAGGAGACCTATCACCTATCTTTTTAATGTAAATTTTCTTACAACATTATGTTATTCAAAGAAATTACACAATGGTGCTGTCATGAAAATTCTGCTGCATAATTATGCAGAACAGATTCCGAAGTGGTGTAATGAACATATACATAGGATTGGTGGGGGAATGTAGTACAAAGAGGCCAATTTTTTTTTTTTAGAAGGGAAGTGCCAATTAATTTTTGTAATGTATCACTAAGAGTAGTCATAATAACAATTAACAAGCCTATAATTTTTTATGCACATTAGATACTAATGGTATTGGTGGATGTGATGTAAAGACTTTGGTGATCTAACATTAGCATATCTTATTATGTGATTAGATTTTTTTAATACACAATCTTTTGTGAATATTCAGTCTTCTTTCAGAGGTTATAACCGCATCATAAATTTAGTACTGGTTTTAATCGCATCATAAATTTTGTTTTCTCTATTTCTCTTCCTTTTCATGACCACAGAGTGTTGGCACAGTTCGTAGATAATTAGTCATCGATGAAGAGGTTGATATAGATTTGGAATATCTTAGGATGACATTTTCTGGTATATCTGATTAGTCCCTTGTAGATATCTACGACGTAAACTGTGTCGATCTCATTCAAAGCCATAATTGCCAGCTGATTCTGCTTCATTGAAACAGAAAAATGCAACAGCTGTAGTCAGTACTTCTTCTGGTCACTTGTGACTTGATTGCCAAATGTGAACGGTGAATTGTGATGAAGATACTGATGTTAACTGAAGACACAGCTATGACCTATGACAACTGCTTTGTTCTGTTTCAAATTTCGTACTACTTCATATATAGTTTTAGGTGTAGTTTCAACTTTTTACAAGTTTTAGGCATGTTATAGGCTTTTGAAAAAATAGACCTTTGCACTCTTCATGAGTTAGTTGAATATGCGATCCCAAGTGAGAAATTAAACACCGACACCATCCTTATTTTCTTTTTGATTGGTAATGAAAAGAAGGCACTCAATTTGAGTATAAATTACTAATAAAATGAGTTTAGTCATTGCAAATATTTAAAACATATGCACATTTCAAATAGTACAATAAAGTCAGAATAGGAAATTTAAAATATAGACAATTGACTTCTACATTAAATCCGTTGATGTCATAAGTGTGAATTAGATATCTGACATTGGATGAACAATTAGATGTGAGGCTATCCCCCTTTTTTCCCTAAAAAAAAAAAGGATATTGAGCAATATATAAGTGAGATGACTCATATAGCTAATGCTTCGAAGGTTTTGGGTTAATATGTGATGTTTAAAAGGATATTGAGCAAAATATTTGGACGGGAAAGGACTATTGGGCGATGGAAGAATGTTCCTTGATTTCTTCCAGCCTCCGAGCAGGAAATGGAGGCTAAATACCAGAAAGCTAAGTCTAATCTGGCTATGCTTGGGTTAAAGAGAGTGCCGAGGTTTTCCATTCTAAGCTCTTATAGTTGTTTTTCTGGTGACTCTCTTTATTCATCTTCTTTAGCTTAATATTTACAATGGAATGTTATATGTTATAGGTTATTGGTACGTGGGATGAACATGACCATGGATTAAACGATTAAGGTAAAGAATTTAATGGAAAAAAAATCAACAAAAAGTTACTTCTTGACTTGTATGAACCTCATGATTGCCCAAGGTGGATATGGATAATTCCCTTTGCTGCATTTATATATGTATAGTACATTTTTTGTTTTTTTGACTTGCATTAAGTCTAAGAGAGTTAACAAGTATTCATCAAATCTTTTTCTTGATCGTGGGAGAGTTTTACAATGTTATGGTGCGTGTGGAATTAGATGAAGACAATTCTACATGTCTATCTGATATATGTATTCATCCATTAATTGACTTTAGCAGGCTGCAGATGCAGATTAAAGCACTGTTTGAGTTGACTTATTTGAGTTGATGCAGTGACATTGTTTGTGAGAGCTTCTGGAAACAGCTTACGGAAACAACACATGACTTGCCAACAAGTTGTTTTCAGCTTATTTTTCCATTACTTCTCTAGGATAGCTTTACTTCTCTAGGATAGCTTATGAAAAAGCTTTACAGCTTTTATGAAAATAGTTCGATTTTATTTTACCTTTTGTTAAAGAAATAGCCTCTACACAAGCACTTATGCTATAAGCATTTAAAGTTGTTTATCCAAATACGGCTTTAGTACTTACTGTAGCTTCTTATTTCAGGCGGAAACATGCCGGTGTCTATGCCTCGTATACATATGGTCCCATGGGCAAAGATGTCAAGGTCTTGGCCAAGTGAAAAGACCGTTTTTTCATTAAATTCATAAAATATTGTCATGTTTCTTGTTCTGTGGTAGGCTAATAGCCCCTACAAAATCTTAAAATGAAGCTTCAATAATGAAGCTGCAGAGCAAGGTACTGATAGAAACACCTAGAGATTAACCGAGATTAGGGCTTCTTGTAATCAAGTGAAGGTTCAATTTTTGTTGCAGAATTTACCAAGGGCTAATATTGTCACTAAGGTTCAATTTTTAGTACGCACAAATCAAATCCATGAAGGCATGAACCATTTTTCTTTATGAGTGCGTGTGGTATTGGATAATCCCTATACCTATTTGTTTCTGTAGCTTGATTAATGCAACTACACTTACCAAGGTAAATTATTATACCTAAAATAGAATCAGAACTGCATTCATGAAACCTTAGTTACATGGCAATTATCAACTATACTTACACAAGTGTTATTAGACAGTACTGCATTCATGAAATCTTACACATGCCAATTATTTACATGGAAATTCTTATAACTACAATAGAATCAAAACTAAGTTTATGAAATCTTAGTTACATGGCAAGTACTAGTAAGTAGACAATACTACATTCAAGAAATCTTAGGCAGTTCTTAAAATTGAAGCAGCTACCTTTTCAAGTACAATACTACCATCTCTTCTAGTTTCGGGATCAATATAAATTTCAGCTCATGAAGGTTGCACTTCTCTAGCCTTTGTCGTCGTCTGAAATTAGTAATAAGAACGACAAGCATTCTATTTGTAATAAACAACAAGTTGAAAAATACCAATTTGAGTAATATAAAGAAACAATACCACCTCATGAATTAGTCTTGGAAGATTCTTGGTTCTAATGCAGGGTAAATCCTCAACTTTTGAGCGATTCCTTTTGCTGATTTGACTTATTTCCTATAACCAATGAATATATAAGTCAATAAAAATAAGGAGGTAACCACCAAAATTTATAAAGTCATGATTTGGAGGACATCTGGGGTAAATTAATTTGTATTTTTATAAACAAGTAAATTTCATAAAATGGTCAAGTGTACAATTGGTGCAACAGAAGACCTAGAGCATCCACATTGGTGAGGTCTTCACCATTTAAGATCTGGTACCTAGGGATGAGAATAGGTCAGGCCGGCCTACAAGGGCCTATGGTCTAGCCTACGACCGGTCAGGCCAGGCCAAGCTTTTTTTTCTAAGTAGAGTAGGCTTAGGTTTTTTTAAAAGCCTATTTAGCTAAAAAGGTCATGCCATAGGCCATATAAAAAGTCTCCTAGACCTATCAGGCCGGCCTACTTAAGTGAATATGAATAATATTGTTTATTATTAATATTATTATATTATATTTTGCACTTTGAATTAAATTATAAATTTGTTAACTTTTTAAGTAAAGCAAGTTTATCAGTATACTTTGATTTTTTGCGTACTCAAATGTGTTGTTATAAACTTGAATTGAAATATGATATATAACATATAATCGAATTCTCTAAAAAAAATTGTTAAAGCTAGATCTATTAGTTCGTTAGTCGATTGAAACTTAGATCACATTACTTATTTAAAGATGTTTATATGAAATAGGCTTTTAAATTGACTAGCAGGCCATATCAGGCTTTCAACATATCAGACTCAGGCCTAAAAAATAAGCCTATGACAAGCTGTAGGCCAGACTTAAGCCTTAGAAAAATTTGACAGGCCAGGCTTAGGCGTAGCTCGGCCTAGCCTATTCCCACCCCTACTGGTACCTAATAGGTACCCCCAATATGAATTTTTTTTAGGGTCTTCTAGGACTCAGGGTCTCACTTAAGACCTCAATGCTTAAGTGGACCCCACATTACTTTTTTAAAAAATAATCATTGTCATTGTATAGTTGCTTTTCAATTGCAATTTACCTTGGCTTTTTTAATGTCATTGTATTATATTGGTGGAACCTATATAGACCTTTTATTAGAGGGTCTCCATTGGAGTGGTTAAGTACCTATGAAGAAAAGTAAATAAAGTTTGTTGTTATTGGTTCATTGTAAGATACAATTGAGTTGCATGATCCAGTGGTCCTCCTTTTCAAAATAAAATCAAACGGTTTAAACTGAAAATAATTAATATGGTATATGGTGTATTATATGTTGCGGATGACCGGAACATGATTAACCTTCAAAATAATAAATTGTGAACTAAAACTTGAGGCGTGATTTAGTCACTGAACTAAGGAATTATCCGCAAGATTGTGAAACTCCCAATACAATAAAATCTTCTCGGCAATAATCATATTGAGGCTATCAAAACACGAGAAAAGAACATAAGTAACCCAGGAACTTATTTTGCATCAAAGACAATGTTTATGTTAATACATCCGATGTAAATGCATGAGCTTTTCTGATATTAAAGAAGCAAAATTGGTTTTTGGAATAAACCTCAAAACATGCTCACTTTTAGCAAATATATCTTCTATACCTATTATACTATCCCTTGTTATAAAAGCAAAATTTGCCAGTTAGCCCTAAACACTCCCCAAATTTCCTCCATCTCCAGCATTAATTACAAACCTAAACAGCTAACTACCCACTACACCTCACACACATTAAACGTGACCTGCTATATATATACCTCATCCAACCAATCAACATCACTCGTATCCCTCTCTATAAACTCAAGCATGCACTCATTCTCTATCACCATATTTTGTATGTGCATTAAGTATCCTCTTTTCCATGGAAAGTGATGCTAAAATCATGTTGGCTTTGCACTGTTTGAAAGGTACAAAGTGCTACAGTTCGCGATCATTTTGTCGGTTTCCTTTGTCGCACCGGCTATGGTTCGCGATCATTTTGTTCAGTTTAATCATTTGATAGAGTTCCCGAGATCATTATTCTCTTTCTTCAAAATAATATGGCTTGCTTGTGTCTGGGTTATTTAGAAGGAAAGGAACAGCCGAGTTTTTAATCAGAAGACACTAGATTCGTAGGCTACTTTCGACAAGGTTCAGTTGCTCTCTTTCACTTGGCTAAAGGCTAATATGCCTTCCTTTGTTTTCGCTTACCATGATTGGTGACGCCACCCTTTATGTTGTATGGGTGTGGTGATGTAATTTTCATCTTTTATTGTTTCTGGTTTACTTTGTGTGAGCTTGTGAAACACGTTTGACTTGACTTTGTATTTTTTTTAGGGTGGTTCTCTTCTCATACCTTGTGTGAGATGAACCATTCCGGTGGTTAGTAAAATTCCATTTTGGCTTATTCAAAAAAAAGTATTATATGATTTTTTATCATGTTAATATGTTAACTTTTAAAAATATATTTCATAGTATTCGTAATTTAAAAATGAAAAACAAACCCTCCCTTCCCCTCCCCTCCTAAACCCTCAATGCAAACACTTCCTAAAAGTCTGAAATTAATTAAAATTTCAAAGTTAGTGCCAACTAATAATAAAAGTGAAACAATAATGATCTGTTTATGAAATTAATTAAAAATAACAAATATTTTAAATAAATAATTATAGATTAATTACTATTAATAGAAAGTTTAGAAGAGATGTTTAAAAAAAATAAAAATTTAGAAGACATAAACACTTTCATTGCATGACAAATGTCATACTTACTAAAAAACTATGTTTGCTTTATTATGGTGTATGATGTATGATCTTAGAGTAAATAGTCATTTTGGTCTCTGACTCTGCACCTCGTTGTTACTTTCGTCCGTGACTCAGAATTAAATACAAAATAGTTTCTGAAGGTCCACTTCCGTTATCACTTTAGTCTCTTGCGTTAAATAATTATGTTAAGTGATGATGTGACATGCTGACAAGGAGTATGAGTTGTCACAAGGACTAAAGTGAAAGTAGAAAATAGTCATTTTGGTCTCTTAACCAAAAATCAATATCCCAAATTGAATCTCAAATCCATAAATCCTTAAATCTCAAATTCCTAAATGTCATCTAATTCCCTCTTTACTATGTGATGTTCATTAATTAATATATGTACTGAAGTTGCTAAATTATAAGCCCAACCATGGTGCAATATTTTGTTTAATATTTTGTTGAATCATAACGTAATGACTTATTGAATTATATTCCCAAATATGTTGCAATCTTTTGATTACTCTATGGTTGACATTTTTTAATGACTTAATAGTTATGTTATGGAAACATTTTGGTAAATGAAAGCATTTTGGCAAGTGTTATACTAGTTTACAAGTTTTTAATAGAGATATCCAAAAAATCAAATGTTGCAACGCCTCCTTCCGACTTCTTGCACTAATTTCTTATTGTTGTTAGTAGGTAGCATTATGTTAAACTAACAATTTGTTAGGGACCTTAAGGGTCCGTTTGGTTCGAGAGTTTTGGAGGGGAGGGGAGGGGAGATTTTTAATTTGAAGTGCTTGGTTCAATTTTTAGAAGGGGAGGGGAGCAAATCTTTTTAAAATTTGATTGCATTGCCATAATTATCCTTAAATTAATTTCAAATCTCAATATTAACCTTGTAACAACTTTTATTATTATTTATTATTATTAGGTTATCTTATTCTTATAACAATTATTATTATTATT